>Ga0325414_1004132_pt1 | contig 15165 bp, 18 predicted proteins | sample PopdelMetagenome_8_FD_206183 | JGI IMG/M metagenome (GOLD analysis project Ga0325414, IMG submission 206183) | Populus deltoides microbial communities from Bellville, Georgia, United States - Leaf-PdKOR-R3 | ecosystem: Host-associated > Plants > Phyllosphere > Phylloplane/Leaf | place: USA...
TCTTCCTTTAGCCGTGGACCGTAGAAGCGATGTGCTCAAGAGCGGGGGAAGGTTATAAATGTAGTTTCTTCCATGGTATTCAGTAGTTCCCTCATTAATTAGATTCAAATTCCTTTGGTTTCGAGAAATCAAGAGCGAAGGAATTGTTTTTAATTTCCTAGTTTACTCGTTTCTTTTTTTTTAAGTGAATATCCGGGTCAACTTGTGTGCACCATGACTAATTCCACGATCCACTGAACACCTTGCAAACCCAGTAGACATATAAGGCACTGCGAAAATAACAGGCATGTACATGAGAGCTCGAACCCAGGAGCAGCAAAAAGAGACAAGCCTCTCCCACCGCCAGGCCAAGACTTTCTTTTTGAACTCTTACAAGGGACATCTGAAATGAATTAAATGTGGGCTAATGTATTTAATTTTGTTTGTTGTTGGTTTTAATTATTGTGGTATTAACTTAATTGACTTTAATGGGTTATTGCATCACGAAGCATGCACGATCATCATCGAACAAATATATATTGTTCGTCATGAAGAGTGACTATATATTGGAAAAAATACTTTATTTTATTTTTAAAAGTAAGAATGATTAAGATTTTTTATTTGTTTTTGTTTTTTTTTTGTATTTTGTGTTTTTTATTTTTAGAACTTTAATTTTCTATAAATATTAATTTTATTTATTTACCATTGTAAACTATTTTTATTTTTTTTCTAATATTTTTATTTACATCATAAAACTTATTTTACTTAAAAAAATAAAAAATAAAGACTAAGAAGTTTTTTTGTTAATCTTTTATTTATTTATGCTATTTTTTTATTTTATTTGATTTTAAAAAACCAAAGATAAAACTTAGAAAATAAATAAATTTAATGTAAAAAGTAGAAAAGCTCAAACATATGAAATCACATAATTCATGAAAAAATATACACGTTTATCAGTACATCATTCACCTTATATATCTTTTATTGAATATTATTAGACCGATTTTTGATTTACAAGACTCAAATCATTAAGAAAAAATTTGCTAGCGAGAATTAAAAAAAAAAATCTAAAACAATTCTAGTGGGGTTTAAATGAAAATTTTTGCAAACACTTTTAATAATTTTTTAATTTTTAATAAAAAAATTATAACCAATATAAAAAAATTACTTAATATATAGACAAAAAAAAAACTATCATCTCATACAGCGGTATTTAAAAAAATCAAATACGATGTTATATATATTAAAATAAAAAATTAAATTAATATTATTTTAATAAAAAAAATCAATAAATTAAAGACTATGTCATATAGTAACCTAATTTTGAATTAAATCATGTTAATTGATTTTTTTTTTTTTGTAACATGTATCGATCCAAACATTAAATTTCAAGTCAATGTATTTGGTCGGGAAATACAGTAAACATAAGACAACTTCAAATAAATTAACGAAAGAACAAAGTATTTTATTTTTATCAGTTACGATGCATGTAAAGTTTTTTTACATTGTGAGTAATTTACCCTCTTTAGTGGTACAACTTGCAATTACTTAACTCATGTGAGATAGCTATGCAGTGTGCTCCCGATGAAATATACTATAAAAAGGGAAGCGATCATGTATAACAACCACCTCCGGCTACTTTGTCTGCTGCTTCCTGGTTGTGCAAGGTCCTTTTGCCCTACGCTTTCTTCGCCATTCCTGCAAACAAAAAGTCCCTCCTTGGTTAAATGTAGCCTAGTCTGATTCCAAGAATTAACCATAAACATTATTGCAGAGGTTAATGGATAGAATGAGAGAGTTCATTGTCTTCACCTTTGGCTTTGAGGCTGCTGGGGTTGTGTCCTTCTGTCAGCAGTCAAAAAGATCAAAATTTGAATTAGCTTGTAGCGAAGAAGATAATATGATTAACTGTGGTTAAATTAAGGTGGGCTAAAAGACATGCCTTTGTGTTAGCTGAGTTTTAGGCATTAGGACTGGCGCCTCCTCTACTTTGGGTTTGGCTTCCTGGGTTGGAAGTGAATGCTGAGATTCAACTACAGCAGTTGGTGCTGTTTCCTGGGGTTTAGTTTTTGAAGTTGATGAAGTTTGCGTGGATGATGCAAATTCTGGGATTGGAACATTCTTTGCCTGTCACAAATAGGAGTAGATTATTCATTAGTCAGGTCTTATTCCCTTGGACTTGAGTTGCTTCATAATACTAACTGTCCACAATAACCCACCAAATTGTTGAATTGGAGATTGTAAAAGGCTTCGATATATCTTTGCTTCGCAAGCTTCTGTTCCTTGTTCGTCTGCCTCCAAAATCCATAAACAGATCCCATGTTCAACACTTTGTTTGCATAAATCTTCCATGTATAGCTGCAGGACAACATATATGATTAGTTACTGATGGAAAAGTTTATATCTGATGAATTTGGTAGGGTTGCGCATTCACCATTCATAGATGCGTTGGAGACCAGCTGCTGACATCTTGTTCCAATTTTCAGCATCTGTCTTGCACTTCTCGAAGAAATCAGCTATCTTATTGCTAGACTCATCTCCGTTGTTGGGATCAATGTGGAATCCTGAGATCCCATCAACAAGAATTTCTGCTGGGCCACCTTGATTGGTGGCAAAGGTAGGCAATCCACAGTTCATTGCCTCAATGACTGTCAGGCCAAAAGCCTCATAAAGTGCAGGCTGAACAAAAGCTCCCTTTGTATCTGCAATGCAGCGGTAGAGCTCCCCATTTCGGTATCTGTCAGTTTGAGCTGCTATCCATCTGAACTGGCCCTTAAGTTGGTATTTCTCTATCAAGGCATGCATCTTCTTGATCTCCGCAATTTCTTCTCTATCATTTGATTTGGATGGATCAAAGAATCCTGCTACAACAACGAGATTCACCAAGTTTCTTAGCTTTGTATTTTTCCCGAACCACTCTGTCAGCCCCGTAATGTTTTTCACTGTATCCAGTCTTGCCATGGAGAAGATAATTGGTTTCTTCCTGTCAGCTAGATATCCACTGCTCCAGGCACGTTTAAATTAGTTTCAGCACATAAAAATGACTACAGGCCTTCTTTTGCTAATTATATTGTGCAAATGAAATGACAAAATCTTTAGAAGCTTGTCAAGATAAAAATAGGGAATTCATAGACCTACATATGCTCATGGTTATCCTCGTTGCTATAGAGCAGTTCTTCAATGGCAGGATGAAAAGAGGTTAGCCGCTTCTGTTTCTCGGTGTAGGGGAAGTAGACAGATTGGTCAGCCCCAGGGGAAGCAATGTTGAACTTTGGGTCAAAGACATTGATGCCTGACACAACACGGCAAAGTCCTGGCATGGTAAATGCCGTATGGCTTTCATACTGCCCTGGCCTAACGTTGCTAAAAATTGATGCAAGTTCTTGAGTTGGCAATACAAATTATATTGATCAATAGGTCTGCATATAACTAATGATGGTAGGTAGAAGACAAACCTTCCTGCAATTTCTTGGTACGTGCTGGTTATGATAAAATCAGCACTATTCATCGCGATCATGTCTGCTGTGAATTGACAGGAAAAGTGGTACTTGGCATCCAATTCCTTCCATTTGACATCAGAATCTTCATACTTGGTTTTCTCCAAAGCATGAGCAATAGTCCCCTGGATTTACAGCAGGCCAAATTTCAGAATAGAATTAAATGGTAGATTAGTCTGAGTTCTTTATTTGAAATATGTGAGATTCAATAGATAGAGATCAGCTTAAACCAGAGTTATGCTGAGTTTCCGAGCCATTAGAGATGCCACCAAGTTCCCATCACTATAGTTCCCAATGATGAGATCAGGTTTACTGTCCATGTGTTCAAGGACCTTATCAGCAGCATCCTAGTGATTGGTGATGAGCCAGAGAAACATAAAAGATCATTACAATCAGTATGTGTTCAATAAAGAACTAACTGAAAATAGAAGTTAGAAAGCAATAGAGGCACATGCCTGAGAAAATCTCTCGAGGTAAGGGTATACATCGAAACGCGAAACCCACTGGGGGAGAACCCCTTTCTCTGTCTTGAAGGGGACCCTAACAATGTGGGAGTGCTTTGTACCGAAAATAGGCTCTACCTCCTGGTTGCACTTTGTCCCTCCAGCATTTGGTATAAGTCGGGTTACCTGTATGCATATAAATAATACAGAGAAGTAGCAAAGAATCATTCAGAATCCAACTCTTCAATTGAGTGCAAGAGATAAACCTGGGAAATTTTCATATATCTGTCTCACCACAAGAATTCGAGGCTTCACACTAAGGCCTTGATGCTTTATCTTAAGTAGGAGTTCTTCCTCTAAGGCTCTTACTTGATCAAGAATGTAAACAACCTGTGTGCCACATATAAGCAGATTAATTTAGTGCGCTGTTATAATCGATTATGATCGCGCCATAATTAGTAGTGTGTAGGATTGTCTTACACACCTGGCCACCAGTATCTGGCAATCCCAGAACATCTGACTGGCCAAAGTAGCCGTGTGGAGAGAAGATCACAATGTTGAACATGTTGGGAATCCTGCTAAAGAGCAATTGCAGTTTCATTGGGTCTGGAGCTTGAAGTGATTCAGAAAGCAACCTCATTGTCTCTTTAACTCTTTCTGCAGTGTCTCCCCATCCCGTCTCAAAGCCCAACTCTCTCAGTCTGAATATTAATTCACAACAAGGAAGTGAAGTTTTCATGGGATGATATCCTTTTATAGAGAGAGAAAAGTGTTCATAGAAATAAAGAAGTAGATATATGACCTCTGCTGGAAATCCTGATATGGGGTGTCTTTCGGAAATGCAGAGACAACCACTTCGGCTACAATCAATGCTTCTTGAAGCTTGGAAACTGTATCTAGAGTTTGATTGATCATAAGATTCTGCATATTACAAAATGAGAAGCATTACAATTGATTTCAAGCACTGGTTCTTCTAAGACTAAGACTGGCATATCATTGTCATCATCTTTTGCTGATGTTAGGACACCTACCTCTCCTTGATGGTTGAGCGCTAACAAGTAGTCGAGCAGAGGCTTTGCAGCTTCAGAGCTCCCACTGAGCTTCGATGACATGAACTTTGACATGTAGTTGACTCCATTCCCAATAGAAGAAGAAAGAGTTAGGCGAGGGGTAGAGAAATCCATAGCTCCAAAATCCAGTTCCAAAGCATTTTCGTTGTTCGCCCTGCACATTAATGTAGCAGTTACTAGAAGGAAAAGCCAGTTCCAAGATCATTCAAAAGATTTTCACTCGGACTTGTGCATACCATTTTTCATCAAAGACCATCTCCTTCAACTGCAAATATTCTGAAACGGAGATACCTTCTACGTTCAAATCTTCAGCATTCACCTTAACATATTCCCAGAAACCGGGATACGGTCGTGCAGCAAATGCAACAAAAGGTGGAATAACAGCTGCCTCCTGCAAGATGTCAAGATGAAAAAGAAACAGTAGTAAGTCCACAGGAAGCAGGCAGGTGAAGATAGAGAAATAGAATAGCAGAGAGATCAATCAATAACATATTATACCTGAGTGCAACTCAGGATGTAACCAAGTAAGCCTTCCAAGACATTTTGCCTTTCATTCTTATCTTGTATTGATTCATCAACTTCATCCATTAAATGTTGGCGCTTCATCAGCCTTTTCCCAGGTGCAACAAACCTGTTTTATTTTTTCATTTTTTTTCCCATCGTCCAGGCGGGGAGAAATAAGAGGATACGTTAATTCCTCTAACGAGGAAGCGTGCAATGAACTTCATCAGACAAAAATTGAAGCAATCATATACCTGGAAAAACATTTCTTCATGTGATACCGGCTCTGCCTTAAAGCTTCAGGCATGCTTTCTGTAATTGTTTCAGATCGCTGAAGAACTGGTTGAGAAGCCATTTCAGCAGGAAAACAAATGATAACAGAAAAGGGGTTTTTTTTCAAAAAACACAAAGCAACCTGTGTGTGTTTGTAAAAGGTGTGCGACAATGTACTTATATAGGGAGCTCGAAATGCTTAGGAAAAAAGAAAGATAAAAAGGCTTTGGCTGGGGGAGGAGGAGGAGAAGAAATCTTAAAGAAAAGAAAGGAATGTGTGATTGACAGAGGAAGCAAGCTTAGATTGCCTCTTCTGCTTAATATCTTAAAAGTGGAGGGGAAGAATGATACAGTGAGTAAAATGCATGGATTGGAGAGGACTAATATATTTTATGCTTTTCTTCTCCTTCCCAAAGGAAGGTTACAAGTTCTCACGTGACCTGTGTGTGATCTCCATGTTTCAGCATCTTGTTACTCTTTAAATTAATAATAATAGTTATTTTTCGAACTATTTTTTATTTAAAATTATATTAATATAATATCATTTTTATTTTTAAAAAATTATTTTTTTCATTTCTCAGGTTGCTTGCTACGACCGCAAGTTACTTCTTTCTTGGATACTATTTTATACCTTGGCGTGTATGTTGGCCCATGAGAGAGCATTATTGGATAGTGTAAATTTGGATTATGCTTGATGTGATTTTTCTAAATTGATTTGAATTATTTTCTTGATCTTGATTTGGGCTAAATCGTAAGCTGATTATAAAACGGGATTAAATCTTGTTTCGATCGAAGGATAAAATTTCTTAATGAGTTTAATTTTCAAATTGTTTCCATATCACTCCTTACAATTATCATTCATTTACCAACAATAATTTTTAAGTAAAGACTTCGAATTACTTGAAGGATTGAGACTTCTCGGCTGCTTCTATACAATTTTCTAATCCCGAGCGGAAAAATGAAGAGTCCTGGTGCTATTTCTTGGCAACAATACTGGCTTAGCGGACGCCATGAACTGTTGTGACTGGGAAGGAAAGAAGTATCTGACAGCCCACGTTCCCTATCACCAACTAGCTTTCTCATAATCTTTAATCTGTAATTGATTACCATTTGACTAAATCTGAACCTTGGCTTGTTGGAACTAGATCCAAACTGCAATTTCAAGATCCATGCCGAGATAAATGGAGGAGGCAGGAAGATGAACAGATGTGTGAAAAATGAAATCCCAGTTTCCAGAGGAGGATTAAGAGTTTTAAGATTCAATGATATTCGATGCCATACACACAGCATGAGCAGAAAGCAGCTTTCTGATCACGGCAGTATCAGTGGCAATTTAAAAGCAAATATCAACTGGCCAGACGTCACAAAAAGCAGAGAGCATAGCCAGCTTGATATTCTGCTTCAGAGCAAGCAGGGGCCTCCCCCGCTTTCCGAACAGAACAGCTTCAACTCGTAAAATTTAAATGCCTATCGAAAAGTAAGGGATTTCCAACGATCCTAGCAGTAGAACATAACCCGCTTGACATTCTCCTTCAAGGCAGGTAAAGGCCTCACAGCAGCATTAGCACCGGGTCCACGCGTTGGACGAGGACCCCCACCAGCACCTCCTCGACCACCAGCCATGCCACTTGCAATTGATTCACTGTCTGATGTCTCTGGCTCCATGTAGAAACGAGCTCGAAATGCAGCAAGATGAGCATAGTATGCAGGTGGCACTGCAACATCATAAAGCAAGCAAGAGTGGAAGTTACTAGTCTAGTACAATCCATGATTGTATTGACTTGAATCATGTGGGCGGGGTGGGTGGGTGTGTGTGTGTGTGTGGGAGAGGGGGGGGACCTTACCAATGGAAACAGATCGTGTGCATCGTGCATATCTGGAAGGGAAAAAAAAGGGTAGCGAGACCAAAATTAGAGCTAAAATAAAAATAAAAATAGAAATAATAAAAATAGAAATAGAATGACAAGCAAGGAAAGGAAACAAATCAATAAACTATCAAGACACATCATACTGTAAAATTAAAGAAGACATAGACTAACGTGTAGCAAAGATTGTTCGTCAGGGACTGCAGCCCATCAGCAGTAAACTTGTTCTCATCCCAAAGTACGTGGTAATGAGCTGGACGGCTTGTGCCCTGTTGTTGGTGGCCATTGGTGAGAAATCAAAAGCATCAAGTGCTCTACATCAATCAGATTTACACTAGGTAATATGAATCTTGCGCAGAAATGCGAGTCTTACCTGAATCCCGGCGTGACTACACAAATAGAAGTCGAATTCAGTAGGATGGCAGATCTTCGAGTCCACAACAGTACCTACCATATGAAGTGTTTAGCGAAACATGTCAAGCAAATCTAAAGCAAATTGGAACACAATTCTATCACCAAGCCAGATTTATTACCAGGCAATATATTCCCACTCCTGTCAACAGCATTGCGGTCACGGTGATCATTTGCAAACAGCCTTGTGTGATGACGCTTCTGAACCACAACAAATGTCACAGGAGGCTGGTAATTGGGCTCTAAAGAAGCACATGCCTGAGGTTGACAAGCAGAGAAATGGGAAATTAAGAGGGCTTACAAAATCCAACAAGATAATGACCAAATAGAAAAGAAAAAACCTAGAGAGCTTCGAGGAAAAGCAGCTTTACCTTACGAATAGCATCAAGCTCGTACAACAAAACTTGATAAAACTGTCCTTCACTGACACCATCTCTGGAAAATAATTACACCATTAGACATGGCAGCAATACACAAAAAAAAACAGGGAGAACAGGATAATACCTGTAGAATATAATTCGCTGTGGCTTCTGCCCGGTTGCCCTACGGAAGGATATGAGAAGCTCCCTGCATTATAGAAAAATACATTCAAACCATCTAACCACAAACTATTCTTGGAACAGAGACAGATTAGTTGTTGACTCAATGGTCAACTAACAATAATCCAAACTTTAATGCACCAAAGACAAGCATGAAGAGAAAGAGATGAAGTACAAGAGGAGAGGTAAATCATACTTGATCATGCCACCAGACACTGTCCCTCGTACAGGATCCTGCCATGTTTTATATAAATCTTGGATAAGCTCTTGTCGGTGGGCTTGAGCACAAACCAGGCCAGCATATTTGGTAACCTCTGGCCAATCTTGCGAAGCCACAACCTGCACTCCAATTGTATTAATCAACCAAAAAACCTAAGCAGGTGAAAAAAAAAAGATGAAGGCGTTCAGAAGCTGAAGATAAAAGATTTGCATACAGCTGCAATAGATGGGCTTGAGTCCTCCCCAGGATGAGGATGAGTAACATCAGCACCAAAAATAATAGTAGGTCGGTCGCTGACTAGAGGGATACGTCTAGATATTGCATCAACAAGTACTGTATTCCTTCCTCCAACCTTCACATTTATCTTCAAAGCCACATTAGCAAGATATTGCTTGCTCATTTTGAACACATGCTTTGTCAAACAGCACTGGGAAACAAGCCCAAGATCTGTCTCACAAATACGCTTCAAATCACCTGCAACAAAAGGAAAAACAAATTGTGAACTGCAAAATGAATTATATAAAGTATCTAAGATAACAAACTTTTAAAAACATACAATGGTAAGGGAAGATTTATAACAGCTAAAAATAATTAAAAACACGCACATATAGATCTTTTAAACTGCACATACAATTTTCTTAGACTCTTAGAGTATTTTCTGAAAATAAAAAATTATGCACAAATATATTCAGATGCATATTAAAGCAGAGATTTCTTGTCAGAATTTTCCCTATATATTTGACAGTCATCAACAGAGATTTTAATTCGAATACAAGACTGTTAGCATGAAATAAAAAAAAAATTAATAAAACTCGCCAATACCCTCTGATTTGTTAAAACAAAAACAAGACTATACAAGCATCATCAACCTGACTGAAATCCAGTCTCTTACCATAAAGAGAACCATTGTTGTCAGGGAGAATCACAATAAGCAAGTCAAGTTCCTTGCTATGGGGCCGGAGCTTGCTCATTGCTTCATGGTATCGATTTTTCAAAACCCTTTCTACATGCTCAGGACGACCACTGACAGGAGCCAGCAATGGCTCAAGAGCAAAGTCCTGTGTAAAAACACAAAATCCAATGTTTAGAGATGAACAAAATTGAAGTCCAAAAAGAAATTGGAAGCAGATGCCCGAAAGAAATGTTCAAGTCAAATACCATGCCAGAAATTTGACACATTTGTGCAAGTTCATAGCAAAATCCTCGAGCCACACTGTCTTGCACATTTCGTGAAAAATTGACGCAGATCCAATTATTCACTCTTCCCCCATTGACCATTTTCTGCCACATGATGACAATTAACAAATTTAGCCTTCTAACTTGAAAGGAAATATTTCACACAATGAAGGTTAGATATACAAGCCCAAACCAAAGTACCAATAACCAGCCAATAATGAAAGAGAGTGCTTGTGCGCACAAGAAAGTTGCATTGATGCTTGTGATCTTGTGAGCAAAGATCAAAGTGAGCCAAACATCCACAACATGTAGAACTTCAAATAGTGTATCTAACATTACTCATTATAGACATATCTCTACTAAAGCCAACCACCATCCTCGCTGACTAGAGATGGTCCCAGGGCATAATGGGCATATCTCTAGCCTCCCTCCCATCTTTCCTCTTTTCCTACCACTCACTAACCACAATTCAGACAGGCTACTTTCTAGATCTCACCGAGTTACAAACACATAAACTGGCAACTTCACATTTAAACAAACAGCAGGATAAAGAAAAAAAGCAGAGACAAACTACAGATAGACCACAGTTGATGTGAAATGCATATGGCTATTATATCAAGCAATACCTTATTCATCATATTCCACTGCCCAACTTGAGGAAGACAATCCTTCTCTCTGCCTGTGTCATGATACTTAAGCTGCAAAGACAAAAGGAAGCAACCAATGGACACTTACAACATGATGTAAAGTTTAAATAGGTGACAAAACACATAGAAAACAAAGACTATTTACCCATGGGGGAGGCAGAATGCGAGCTTCAACTGAAGCAAGCTTATCACTGATTTTGATACCAAACTCCTTTGCATATGGATCATTGTGGTATGCATTGTGATAAACCGTCTGCTCAAGCAATCAAGCATGTTAGGAGAATAATATTTCACAATTTGCTACTAAACTTTTAGGCATAAATAACTAACTAAAGGAAGCTCCTAACTCATAGCTAGAGCACCTCAGGTCAAAAGAAATTATGCCAACATTAGCACAATTGGCAATCCATATCCTAAAATATAAATATATTAACACTTCTTATTGACAATTAAAAAACAAAAAGGAACCGGTAATTTTAAAAAATAGTTGAGCATGAAAAAATAATTTTTTTAAAAAAAAGCAATGCATAAAAGTTCAAGAAAGCAAGAGAACCATTTAAACAGAAGGACTAATATATACAGCCAATAGACTCTTTAAGTATCCAGCAAGGTTGCGATCAGAGTACAAACATACTCACTACATTATACCAGCATAATAATCTTACCTGCATAATATCTTTCTCCCTTTCCTGAGGACGCTGGCAGGTCACCTTCAACAATGCAGTTATCTGTCTCTCGTTCAATCTTTTGGAGTACCTCTGACCCTCAACAATCTTGCAGACCTGTTTTCAAGGGATATTTCATAAGCAGGTACACCCATAAACTGACCACACAATGGAAATGAAGAAATATGTATTACCTCCATAGGCAAATAATTAGGTCTCTGTTGATTTCCTACTTGTAGACAAGGCCATTGAGGGTGTTGAATTACAAAACCATAGGTTTCATAGAAGTACTCCACGACAGATTTCAGGGTTCCTCTTTCATCAACGGGGAAACTAGAACAGAAAAAATTATGTCACCCACTAAGACCAATTTAGTACGTCCAGATTCTAACAACATATACTTATCATAGAGTATGAAACTCACGTCAGCTCCCGTGTTGCCTGTGATGTTAAGCCAGAAATACGGTACTTTCTGCGCATATTTCCACGGTGTGTAACTTCAACTTTGACGCCTCTTAGCGCCTTTTTAATCTTTAAATAGAGAAGAAAGTGTTCATGTCTTGTAATAGATAAATCAATTTGAGAAAATTGAAGAGTGCAAAAACCAAGACGACATGTGTTATAGAAATTGTAGCAAATGACTAGTAACTGTTTTATAAAATGGCATATACCTCACAACTAGATCAGATGAGCCAGAGTTGTAATAAAAAAAATAAGACCAAAAGAACAAATAAATTCTAACCTTTACACGATCAGAATCAGACAACGGTCTAGAGGAAACATCACGATTTAATAATTGAGTCACAAAATCAATGACTGGCAGTGGCTCAATGAAGGCCGTGGATGACATATCTGCAGCACAGAAAAGCCATTAAATTGCAAAGAAAATTCGCTACATATTTGTTGAATTACAATACAGAAAAATAATCACACGTGCAAGAGATGGACTTTAACAAGACCCTATGTGAAAACAAATTTAATCAATAGAACATACCAATGTTCAGCGATAGCCCCATCTGAGTAGGACGAATACTTTGATAGAAACCACGCCAACTCTCCAAGCCCTCACCAAGTGATTGTCTCCTTCCTAGGTCAGGGGAATAAAATGATCGACCCACAGGACAATACCTACAGTTTATCAGCAACCACACTTTAGCATGCAGAAGTGACAGTGCACAAGTGAATACATTGGCTACAGGCTACCTAGCAGTAGGCAATTCACGCAGAACTATATCAAGAACTTGAAGGGCTTCCTGAGGCGCATCAGCTTGCTGTCCCCGCAAAAAAAGCCCCAAGTGGTGCAGGTCAGCACGAGCAGCCAATTTGATTGTAACTTTGAATTCTCTCTCTCTCCTGCAAGATGAAAGATATTTAACAGCATGGAACAAAGAAACAAAGCAAAGGCAATCACCCCATTATGATGCCACGAGAGAATATTAAGTTGGATAACAGAAAAAGTGCATACAATTTGGCATTTTGAAGTGCTGTTTCTCCCCAGACAAGAACCAGAATGCAAATCCCAGAGATTGAACCAAAAAAGCCCCCCAAGAATGAAAAACAGTACATGAAAAGAAACCATAAGAAAGCAGAAAATAAAGGAACCTTGGCCCGCCTGATCCATCATCATCGTCAATGAGGGTGATCTTGAAATCTTTCACCTGAAAAGGAAGTGCTCCAGCAGTATATAGACTCTTCCGTCCATCATAAGCAGGAAGACGCTTTCCAAGATGAGATTCCCGGTACAGTTTAACCAGTTGTTCCATTACAGCTCGATTAACACCCCTTGATGTGACCTCTGGTGTTATGGTGACCTATTCCCATCAACAAAACCAATTAACCACATGCAACAATAATTGATGGAACACAAATTATCAACGAAAGATGGATGTAGAAACAGTCACTCACATCATATTGGTGCAAATCCTTATCTGGTAGCTCAGCAAAGAAGTGATTGGCCTTTACAATACACCTAATGCCAGTGCTACCTTTTCCTGGTCGAAGAGGGAATCTCACTGATTTACTTGAGGCTGGCAGCGGCTGAATCGCCTGGCTAGAAGAAACTCCATGCTCAACAGATAGTTGTTGTAGCTGCTGCGATACAGTTGCTAGCGATGGCTCTGGTGGTCGCATCGAAGAACTTGCCTCAGATGGCGTGGGCTGAGTGGTCACCACAGCTGGATAAGGAGCTGGGGTAGCTTGGTGCAGCTCGGGTGCTGGTGGTCTAAATCCACCTGAAGATGGCCCTCCGCGGCCACCTCCAGGACGACCACCACCATATCCTCGACCTCCTTGCTGAGGTTGCCCTCTTCCCCGGCCCTGGTACTCAGGGGCTCCACCATATTGCTGTTGTTGCATCCCTCCCCGGCCTCGTCCACCATACCCACCTCCACGACCTCCTTGCTGAGACTGGGGACCCCAACCCCTTCCACCTTGGTATCCTCCTCCACCTCCTCCCTGATGAGGTGGACCACTCCTCTCAGCTGGGGGCTGGGCACCCCGACCAGTATCAGTTTCCTGCGACTCAGAACTCTCACCCCCACTTTGAGGAATTTCGGTTCTTCTCTTCCTCACCATGATGATACCTACAAAAGCAAAACACTTCTAACATGAGTCAATCCCGTTAAATGATAGCAAATCTCAAGCCAAACAGCAGAAAACATAATAAGCAACACCTACAAATTGGACTAAAAACAAAAAGCAATTATGAAAAAGCAAGAACATTAAAGCATAGCTGTATAATTAAACTAGCAAGAGTGAACACTTAAAAATTAATTCCGCTCCGTAATAAAAGCTTCCCCGGACTAACAAGTAAATCGAACGTTAGCAGCAAGTTTCAAAACAAAACTCATTCTCAAGAAAAACAAAAACAACATTCTTAACAGCCCCAAGCTTTCAACCATACACACGATAGAAATGACAAAACTACCCTAAGATTTCAAAAAGTAAAAACAAAAAACAAAATCAAAATAGACATTCAGTTCATAATCAAGCATTAAACACACAAAAATAAACAAAAGAAAATTCCAGAGTTCGCTTTCGTAAACAACAAAAAAATGCCAAATAAAATTTAGGTGATAAGAACGCAACACTAATCATACAACGAGAACAGAAACCCTAGTTCGAAAAATCTACACTAAAGTCGCTCAATACTCCATAAAACCACTTAAAATCCTAAAAATAAACCACTACATAGCCACAGCGAAAAGATCTCGCCATCCATAACCAGAACACTGCATTTCACAGCTCAAGGAGGCAAACAGTGACTGAAACCAAACAGATCTGTGTGAAACAAGTACGAAATCACTGAAAGCGGTCAAACACGGTAGATCCAGAGTCAACAGGTAGTGAGAGGAAGAGGAGAACCAGTAGCATCACCTGATAGCAGTTATCGGAAATCAACTTTTCGGTCACCGGAGAGTGAAAAACGACAAAAAGAAGGGTGACCGTACAGCACTATGAGCGCACTTCGTGTAGAGAGAGTGAGAGAGAAGATAAAATAAAAAAAGAAAAAAAAAGAAAGAAAAAAGAAAGAGCTCCTTGTAAAATACCGAAATCTACAAAAATGGTCGTTATAAAGGAGAGGTTAGGTGTTTGAAAATGACAACTCTGTCCCTACTCTACTTTATAGAGAAGGGAGCAGTGCCAGACTGCTAGGGCTTTTTGTTGCTTTAACATTTGACACGTAGATCCGAGCTGGATGGTTTGAGATTTTTTACTTGTTGGGATTGTGTGACGTGGCAATTATTTTCTTGTTTATTTGTTTGGAGTTATGAGACTTCGTTGTTTCGGATCTTTATTTGTCGTATATCAAAAGGAATATATGAATTGATTTATTTTAATTTTTTGATATCGAGTTATATTTTTAGGATATAAGGTGTT
>Ga0325414_1004136_pt1 | contig 15156 bp, 8 predicted proteins | sample PopdelMetagenome_8_FD_206183 | JGI IMG/M metagenome (GOLD analysis project Ga0325414, IMG submission 206183) | Populus deltoides microbial communities from Bellville, Georgia, United States - Leaf-PdKOR-R3 | ecosystem: Host-associated > Plants > Phyllosphere > Phylloplane/Leaf | place: USA...
GCAGCAATTCATCAAGCTTATGCAAAGCCGATCCGATATAGATTCTCACATATTCTTGCTTATTCAACCCAAAAATGTAATGTTTTGAGTACAAATATGAAAAGGAAGATGGCTTCAAGGTCACGATGAAGGTCCTTTCTTACGTGGCTTTGCCTTCTCCTAGTGAAGCTTCCTTATTTCCCGCTTTCAGGTTCGTTGAAGGCCATTCATCATCTCTGTTTCCTTTCCCCTATTTCCCTAGATACGTTCTTCCATTCCCTGACTTCTTATCCTGTTCCCTTTGTCTTTTTTATATCATTTACACAATCTTATAGCTATAACTTCAGAATGGCTTCAATTATGACCACCGATGCTTCAAATAATTCGATTGCCTATTTTACCAGCACGATCTGATTATTCGCAAGTCGAAGTTGGAACCCATAGTTGCTTTACTCATAAAGACATAACAGCTTGGTAGAGGCTTGCTGGCTGTGATGTGTGTCTAACGATACCTCTATTAACTCAGAAAGGGCCGGTTAATGATTCTGGAGGAAAATTGTGCCGACCAAAACTACCACAAAAAGGACGACTTCTTGAGACCAAAATTCTACAATACCAAGCATCATCTTCAAGTTGTTACAAAAACAGACATACAGCTAGAGAACACAAGCTACAACGTCCTCTGTCTCACACCTGGTTTGATTTTGATTCGTTGGCATACTAAGACCTTATGACTTACCTACCTAACTTTTCAACACTAAAGCGAAACATATAAAGTCAACTCTTTGCTCAACCTAGCATAGATCATCAGAACAACACCAGTTCTGCAATACGGGGTGCCTACTATCAACAACGAAAGGGATTAAACACAGAGTCCCTCAAGAAGCCACATCATTTTGCATCCTCGGAACCATCAGCACCATTATGCCCAGCAGCAGAGCCCCCTAGGCCATCAGCACCGGTTGTGCCAGCCTCAGAGGCATCCTGTTTGCTTCCCCCACGTACATCATTTGTGCCAGCACTTGCAGAAGGGCCACTGCTTCCAAGAGCAATCTCAGCGTGCATGGGATGCATGCCATTGTTAGCCCCTATAGGTCTAATTCCTATTTGCCCTTGCATGGCTTGTTGGTGTAACTGCTGAGGATCCTGCATTTGATGTCCAGCATTGAATTGTAATAGCATCTTTTGGGGGAAAACACCTGGCTGCTGAGCCATTGCAGCTGCCTGAGGATGTTGCATGTAATATGCCCCTTGTTGCATTGCAGGATGCGGGGCCATCTGAAAGCAATGGTATCAATGAGCACATGCAGAGTAAGAGAATTGAAAAAGACCAGTCACAGTTATGACTACTATCCACCTGGGGAGGCATTGCTGGTGCCTGTGGTTGGGCATCAGCAATTGCAGCCAAATACATCAAATTCTTCTGCAGCTGGGCTTGATACCTAGTTCATTGAAATTTTATATGTACACCTTAGGAAAGTTGGCAATGAAATTACATAAATAAATAGGAACCAACATGCATTTTTTCCATACAATTTTTTTTTTTTTTTGAAAAAATAAGCATTCTAAAAAAGGGAAATAAAATTGAAGTTCTCAGTGATTTTAATATGAGCACAGCCTATCTTTGGCTGATATATTCAGATCCACAGATCAATCTAATGGCTCTCCATTTCATCTGGTCTGCCAACAGACTTTAAGCGCATATTTTATAACACCAGATCCTACCTTCTACAAGTGACGTTTTTATTCTTGCCAAGAACAATGAACCACTAGCAGTACACCAATAACCAAGATCTCCGATAATATGATAGAAAAAATCTGCAGTAACAAGGTGATTGAGCTAAGAGCAAAGATAACTTCATGCACTCTGGGGCAATGGCAACAGTAGCATGTGTCATGCACTATAACCATCCCCACTGTTATTAACAAAAAAAAATATTATTTAAGGCATGACCTTGTACTGGCCAGAGTCCACAAGTTCAGTCTAATTTCCAACAGGACAAGATATAACTGACCCAAAGTTAAATTTGGCAATCAAGAATACATTCTGAGATATGCCCAACACCAACTACCAAATGAATGTGTTGGATTTGATTGTTAGGCAAATTTCAAAATGCTAGTGGGTGATTTCGAACCCAGGAGATTGATCCAGTCCTGTTTTGAACTGGTCCCAGAATAAGAAATTCTATGTTTTTGCCCTAATTCTGACGGAGATTTTTTAATATTTGATGCAGTTTTTTTGTTAGCGAAAAGTTACCAAACTTAAATTTAAAACAACCTCACCATCCATGAAAACCTAGATTTTTTTTCCTTTTTGTTTCCTAAACAGCCACAAATCCTGCTAATGGATCAGACCTCACATTATGCTTAAAATGCATGCTAATAACTCAGTAACTAAGAAAGCATAGAAAAGCATGGGTGTAAACTTGCATGCATGAGAACAAGTTACTTACTGGGCACATTCAGCAAGTTTTCCAAGGTTTTGGTTGTCCAATATAGCCAAAATCAACTTTTTGTTTTCGTCAAGGTACTGCAGCAAGAATTAACAAGGCCAAATTAACCATCACGTGAGGAATATCAGCATATAATCCATTCTAGAGTTCTGACAGCATGAAGAAGCAGCTAAAAATGGAAACAACATCAAATATTGCTCAACATTGCAGTAAGAGGAAGGCAAAACTTGAATAGGTGCGAGAGCCTATAAATAAAAACAGCTATTAGCACACCCTATAACCATGAATTTGAATTCATGCATGGAATGGTAAATTCTCCACTATTCTCATGTATTGCTATATAATAGCACATTTGGTCATGTTTCATAACTAGGAGAACACATTTACTGGCAGCAATAATGAATCTGCATATATGAATATTGAGGATTACTTGAAGATAAAACAGTTTCAAGATACAAGCATGCACACGATAAATGCAGAAATTTGCAGCGATAGAAGGTTCTAAAAGATTGCTTTGACACGTACAAATTTCAGTAAATTAATTCCAAAACGAGCTTGAATAGCTGAAACTTCTAAGATCTAATGTACAACTTAATAGTTTACAAACAATCCCCTTCTTTCCTCCTATTCTCAACTATCATGTGTGGTTTACATGGACAAACAAAAAATCACAAATAAACACCCTGAGATGAAATTAACTAGACTCCCTTCTTAATTGGCATTAAGCTGCCATCTATACAAAAATCTGTCACGATAGCCACAAATCTGCATGACCATTAACCAACTAGTTTAAGCGTCATGGATTTTTGGAAAGCTATTAGTGCCACAAGATAAAGAGAAAGACAATGGAGCCTTGATTATAGTGATGACAAGTTATATGAATAGAATGAATAAAAAAAAAAGCCCATCTCCTGAATTGGATAATATTTAAGAGGTAATCAATTGGCTATTTATTGACTCACCTAACGATTACTCATTACTGGTGCCACTTATCAGCTTCGAATATTGGTTTAATAAAGAAATAAAACCCCCAAAAGTCCAAATCGAATACAACACCGTCATCAAAGACCCCCAAATCTATCAGTCAAAAAAACAAAACCACCCAAATACCATAACACAGCATATGCATGGAATAAAGGAAGAAATACAAAAGGATACTACCTTTTGGATCTGCTCAGTGGTGATGTTTGTTGGTGGAAATGGAGAAATGACAGGAATCATTTGCGGTGGCTGCTGCATCTTGTTTAATTTACTTTGCTTGCTCAAGCCCTAACCCTAATTCCCAGAAAAATCCCCAAATTGATAAACCCTGATTAAGGAGAGGCAGAGAGGCAACCAAAAACAGAGCTTTTTTATATATTTAAAATATATGGAGAGAGAGGTGGGGTAGGGGAGCACCTGTGAGATGGCGAGAGAGTATATTTTGAAGAGAGGGGGTGGATCCACAAGGTTTCTGGAATTGAAGACGGAGCAGGCAGAAATAATAGCCTGCTTTATTTTTTCACCAAACACGATATACTAGATTTGATCCGTTTTTAAAATAGTGTTCGAAAAAATTAAACTTTCTATTTTTAACACTGATATTTTAAAAAAAATATTAAAAATAAAATTTTAATTTCAACACATTAAAACTATTATAAAATACTAAAAAAACTAATTTATTATTTTTTAAAACTAAAAATATTTAAAATCAGAAGTATATACACTTCAAATACACCGGAATTTGTATCCTCTTGGTTGGTCAAGGACTTAGAAAATTAAGTGTATTTGGTATTATGGTAGTTGTTGTTGTTGTGATTTGAAAAAAATTATTTTATAAAAAGTACATTTAGTTGAGGTTGGTTTAGAAAAATATATATTTAGTTAAAATTATGGTTGAAATTAAGATTGAACAAAAAGTAGTTTAATATGTTTGGTTAAAAATACTTTTCAAATTGAGATTAAAAAATAATTTATATATATATTGATGGTTTTAAATTTAATTATTGTAGATTTAACTACTGCTATTACATTATGAAATAAATAATACTTATATCAAATATTTTTTATTATTTTATTAAACTATCTATAATTTCATCACGTCTGATAAAAACTATAGTTTTCTTGATTTTTTAAGGGTGCAATAATATTAGGTAAAATATTGATGGTTTAACTACTGCTATTACATCATGAAATAAATAATACTTATATCAAATATTTTTTATTGTCTTATCAAATTATATATAATTTCATCATGTCCGATAAAAACTATAGTTTTCTTGATTTTTTAATGGCACAATAATATTATGTAAAATATTATCAGAAATAAAATTAGAACTACGATAAAATTCTGCAAATAACACTATTAACGACCCGTGAATTAATTCAACTATGCCAAGTGAATTAACATTCAATGTCCCCTTTTTCTCTATCTTGAAGCCATTTAACTTCACCTTTGATAAATTATCTTTTGATATCTTACCCAACTCCATCTCTTTTCTTGTACATAGCAAGAAAAACAGAGTAGGTCCATGGCCGGTAACAAGTTTGCAACCATGCTGAACAGAAACACCAACAAGATCACTCTCCTAGTCTATGCAATCCTTGAATGGATTCTGATCAGTCTCGCAAGATATGTGTGAGGACTGCTCATTCTCATCTTATTGTGAATCCTTGAACAAGTTTGCTTTTTTTCCTTGGATGAAGCAACTTCGTGACCTTCAAGATTTGGGGTGGTAAGCTAAGTGAAAATGGTGAGGAGGATTTGAAGTGTTCTTGTTGTGGTGTTTGCTTGGACATGAAACTATTTTGTGATAATTATTGTCTAATTAAGCCTTCCTGGGGTGACTCGATTTTTACCCAGAAAAAAATTTTGGTTTTGGATCATTAAGTTGATGATAACACTGGTGTAGAGGATCATCCTGATAGAGAAAGCTTAAGAAGTTAACAGTGCAGGATATGGCAACAGGCAGCAATAAAAAGTGAAAAGCAACAATTTTCTGCTTCATCAAAATCGGTGGTAGAAACACAATTTTTAGTGGGATCCATCTCCCAAATCTGCATTTAAAATATTAATCAAATAACTATTTTTTTGTGGTTGGAACAAAACACAGTTCCAACCACAATATCAAACGGCAATCATCGACTACTTAGCCTCGTTTGGTATTACATTTCAAATTAATTGAGCAAAATTTAAATTTTTTTAATTTAAAATTAATTTTTTATATTTTTTTAATTGTTTTAATGTGCTATATAAAAAATAATTTTTTTAAAAAAATATTATTTTAATACATATTTAATTAAAAAACAATTTAAAAAACAACTACTACCGTATTTCCATACATCCTTATTTCTTATTAGGAGGTAATAGTTTGTCAATTCCCTAATCGTAGTTAGTGACCTGAAATTAAGCAACTTAATTCTGTCATTATAATTTTATTTTCTAGAAACCTAATAATTTTATTTTCTAAGTGATGTTGACAAGGCAATGTAAAATACAATGACAATATCTTTTTTTGTTACCATACTTTTTTTTACTTGTATCTTAAATCTTATTTTTTTTTAATCTTAAACTCTTTAATAAAACACAATATCCTTTTTCTAAGTTAAGAGTGATGTCTTATAGTATATTTTTTCGGATATCAATCCAACTCAAGTAATAAAGTGATTTAAGAGGTTTTCAATGACTTACCTAAATCCTTGTTAATGAACCAAGATAATAATTTTTACTAATAATTTCTAAGTTTATAAAAATTGAAGTTAGAAATCAAGAAATTAAATCTTAATCGTTTCTGAAAGCTTGTTAACTAGTAGAAGCATCAATAAAAGAAAAATATGATCTATATGAATCACTCACGTAAAACTTTTTGTTTGTGATATCATTTTTTTATGCATCAATACTTGACAACATAATTTAAATAGGATTATATGTAATCTTAAAATTATAAAACAAAAATTCTTCAACTATCAAACTAGTCCATTGAATTAATTTCTCAAATGTATCTTTTTAACTATGAAAGTGAAAATATGGAAAATGGATGAACCGGTGGTTCTACTTCAAGATTAAGGGCCTGTTTGAGATTGTAGTAACAGTAGCGGTTCAAAGTGCTTGTCACTTAGAAATGCATCAAATAAAATTTTTTATTTTTTTTAAAATTATTTTTGACATCAGCACATCAAAACGATCTGAAAACATATAAAAAAAATTCATTTTAATCAAAAATTTTTTTAAAAAAATTTATGGGAACGCGGTTTGCGTTTCCTCAAATTTTGAATTTGAATTTTATTTTTTTTTTGCTTAAAATGAAATTTTTTTTATGGTTTCAGATCGTTTTCATGTGCTGATATCAAAAATTATTTTTAAAAAATAAAAAAACTTTATTTTGATGTATTTCTAAGCGGAAAACACTTTAAACCGTTACCACTACCACAATCTTAAAAACACCCAAAAAAATATGCTAACGAAAGGTATAGCAGTTTTGTAATAATGAGCTATTGAAAATTATTAAAACAAAGTGACTAGTGCGTGAAATATATAAAATTGTTAAATCCCATATTGTTCCTCTTTTGAAATTAAAAAAAAAGGACATTGAAAGAATCAAAGACATGTATCAAAAAAAGAACTTTTTCTATGATAATAGGGAATCTTTCTAATTGGATTTCATTGCTTGAAGTGTGGAAAATGAAAAGAAGATGGTTAAAATATCGATAAGAGTGTCTATTAGTTGATCCATAAATAAAAATATAGCAGGTTTTTTGTAAACTCTCGATCTAAAATTCACAAACCAATATAAAAATAAAGTGTAAATTCTTGACAAAAACATTTAAATAAAATAATAAACTCAGAAGGAAATTATTATAAGTAGGGGTGGAAGTCTCTTGTGAGTTAGTTAAATATCTCGACAAGATGAAGCAATAAATCATTATGTAAAAAGTATTGATAGCCTATAACAAAAATTCCTTCTCCTCCTACAAATAATGGTAGATGGCTATTGGAGAGAAAGAAAGCTTCATTTCCTTTCTTTTTTCCTTCAAAATTCGACTTTGTTCTCTCTAAATGGTGGGTTTGGAGAGTGCGGGGAGTGATTATCAGTAGAGAAAACTAATTAAATAGAAAATTTTCGAGAGAAAACAAGTTATGGATTTGAAAGTTATAGAGAAAGAAAGTTTAAATTGATGGAGGAGAAGAAAAGCTTGAAAAAGATTGGCAAAAAAACTTGTCAATTTGGGTTGTTTTAGCTAAGGTAAATGATTCATTTCTCTCTAAAGTTCATTTTATCTTGTTTTGGGAGAAAAGGAGAAATCTCCAATTCTAAGGTCTGTGATAAATTTGAAAAAATGGTTATTTAGAAGTAGTTTGAGTAGATAGGCATGAAAAGGTTTTTTTTTTTTTTTAGGGAATTCAAAGAAGGATTTGAATAAAAATAATGATCAAAATGTTAATATATAGTTGGCCAAGAGGAGTAATCGGGAGAGATAAGAATTTTACCTAAATGTTGTGATAATGTTTGTTCATTAAATGTACGAGTATGAGAAATTATGTTCGGGATAAGTTTTTTGGTTGAATATGTAAATTACACGTTGTATGTGTATTTTGAAAAAAGTTATATATGTAAAATTTTGTGATATTGAATGATTATGAATCAATGTGAAAGCCTTTTAAATTAAATTGAAATATAATTGTTGGTTGAATGTATAATTAGCATGTATGAAAGTTTAAAATTGTTTAAAATGTATGAGTGAACATGATTGGCATTTATAAAAGTTTAGAATTTGTTTAAAAGGTATTAAATTTGATTGTGTTTGGCGTAGAGTTAGTTTAAAAGTTATTAAATTGCATTGTGTTTGGTGTCATTAAAGTGCTACATATTAAAATGAATGTGCTTGAGAATGAAATTAAGAAAGATATGATAAATTATAAGTTGTCAAAACTAGCCAAATTATTAGTTAGAGAATTTTAAGGTGAAATCTAAGATGTCAAACTTGATAAATTGGTTAATTTGTATTATTTCAATGTTTTATGTGTTGATAGTGATTCAAATGAGATAGTGTTAAATTAAATATGCAAGTTAGATAAATTGCATGTCAAGTTTGATTGATTTTATAGAGTTTGAAATTAGTATGTGTGGAAGTATAAAGTGTTTGCGCATGGATAATGTTTTTAGCATGGTTGTTAAATTCATGAGTTAAGTTATTAGTGTATAGGTAAAGATATCTCTCGTTGATGTTAGGAAATGCATCTATAGCTGAAACTTTCACGAAAGGAGCTCGCGTGATAAGAGTACCATGGAAGTTAAGTTTTTTCTAGCGTTAAAAAGGATGTTTAGGTGATAGTAGTTTTTTTAAAGAAGAAAGAAAAACACAAGACATGGATTATTGATTTGACTGAATTTAATAAGTTTGGTTAATTTAATCATATAAATTTAAAAATTTTATCAAGCAAACCCGGATGAATTTCCTAAACCTTGGTTAATTTTCCAAACTCATAACTCGTGAAATCCTAAGCTTGAGCTTAATCAAGAAGCTCAATTATCAATCAATTTAATGTTGAAGGATGAAATAAAAAAATTAATTTAAAAAATTTATCAAAGTAAAAAAATAACAATCAAAAGAATAATGATCGAATTTGATAGGAAAGAAAACTAAAGGAGTATGAATTTGTAAGAGAAACTCAATTTTAAAAACTATCTCATATAAAACAAATAGTAATCAAAAGAATTATGATCAAATTTGACAGATAAGAAAAATTAAAAGATGATGAAATTGAAAAAAAAAATAAATTTATAAATTATTTCAAATAAAATAATTAGTAATCAAAAGAAAATGAACTAAGTATGAAGAAAAAAATAAATTAAAGGGCTTCATTGAAAACTTGGAGAGTTAAATGGGAAAATCGAGGAGAAGAGAGAAAATTAGGGAAAAAAATGTCATTGCCATCAAATTAAAGGTTTGTTGGCCATACGTGTCACTCAGGAATGGAAAGACAGTCGAGATGATTCAAACACTGCCTTGAAATATTTTTTTGGTTGTTGCATAATCCCACACGTGTCGAATAAAGGGTGCGGGTATCCCACATGCTCACATGCCTTGTGCTAGCCACTTTTGGTTTTAAAATAATATTTTGTGTATATTAAAATACTAAAGTGCTCTTTCTTCAACATGATTGTAATAAAAAAAAATAAAATTATAAAAAGCCCAAAGATAATTAAATCATTTCATTCTTCTTTAAAAAGTGAAAATTCAAAAAATCTTCTATATGTTATTTTGTTTTTTTAAGGTAGTTCAATTATTTTACCATGTTTGAAAGAAGGTGAAAAAACTGTCTTATACCCAATAATTGTAAAATAATTAATAGACCTTAAAAAATCTAGTATTACCTTCAATAAAGGTTTAATGTTTTTTTTAAAAGACAAAATAATCATTTCATTAATTTGAGCCTTCGGTAATGCGTGTCTTAAGTTTTTAAAAAGGTTTGGAACTCAATAAACAAAATGGTGATCTATCAAGGACTAATTTGTGGTTTCCTTAAAATTTTAATGACGAGTTAATAGAAAGTGGGCCACCGTTCACTCGAGTATAATGAAGGCAAACACCGCCAGTACACCCGCCTCCGACACCAACCCTCCCAAACACGTTTTCGTCTCCCTGCCCAGAATTAAAAATTCTGATCCACTCCTTCCATAAACCCGAAAATCAATTAAGTTGAATCCCATCCTCAAACCTGGCTCGGACTATCTTGAAACGCCTATTCCCTCCTCGAACCCGAAGACCCGTTCCAGTCATCCCTCTCGAAATCAGACCGCTCACTGCAAGCAGCAGCAACAGCAGCAGCAGCAGCAGCGGCAGCGGCAGCGGCAGCAGCAGCAGTAATTGCCTCTTTAATATGGAAATAAACGTATTCAAATTATGTTCTGGCCTCAAAGTCCTCGGCTACTTAATGATCCTTCTAGTTGCCGCCATAGTCGCCGTCTCATACCACGCCGTTGTAATTGTTACCTGTGGCCCACAGTTACTTCGCGGTGGAGCCCATTCTGTTTTGGCTTTTGCTATTATCATGATCTTTCATTTTCTGGTAATCTTGAGTTTGTTTGTTTAACTGTTGGGTTTTTGGGATTAAAGTGAAAAATAGAGGGTGAATCTGCCTTATTTTTTTTTCTGCAGCTTATAATGCTACTGTGGAGCTATTTTACGGTGGTTTCCAAGGATCCTGGTTCTGTGCCTGAAAATTGGAGAGCTGTACTTCCAGAGGAGGCTTTGGAGACTGGTTCTTCATTGAATGATAGGTCAGATTGTGTAGTTGCTGCTGATGGATTGGATCGCAGAGCGTTTTGCAATCACTGCCAGAATGGAAAGCCGCCACGTTGTCATCATTGCTCTGTTTGTAGGCCATCATTTTTAACTTTTAAGTGCTTGGTATTTTCAATGTTCTTGGTTAGTTTCTGTTATGCTAATATTTTGCATGTGCTAGATGTGTCATTGGATGTTTTTCTTTGCATCGCTGCAATTTTGTGGACTGCTATTATGTCATAAAGAATCAATTTTTTAAGAACTTTTTGATATTGTATTCTCTATTCTGTAGGCCAAAGATGTGTTCTCAAGATGGATCACCATTGTGTTTGGGTGGTGAATTGTGTTGGAGCACGTAACTACAAGTTTTTTCTTCTTTTCTTGGTAATTTCAATTCTACCTTTCAAGTCAACTTATAAATTACTTGTGACTACAGAAACTATTTTTTTTCAAAACTGTTAATTTGTATGACTGATTGCATCTTCGAAGTTGATTTATAAACCTGTAGGGATAATTGGAATTTATTATGAGTGAGTTGGTAAGATGGGTTTGGGAGCTGAACAAATGAATGCACCCCCAGTTCTGCACTTGAAGTCTTGTTGATGCTATGCAATCAGACATCATTTTTTAACTCTGTTGAAAACCCATCATAGGATTAGTGATAGATTTATTTCTTTCTTTGATTTGCCTTCAATGATACTTTTGATATTTGGCAAGTTGATGGATTCAGTAGATACTGAATACTTACTGAAGATTGGGAATGCTGGTCGAACTACCTGACTTTAGGTGGTTCTTGAATGTCAGAGGCCATTTGATTGTGTTATATTTGGCATATGTGTTTGAAGTACATGGAAAGCTCGCTTGATTGTTCATTGAATATCAAGAAGTTTTGGATAGATTTATTTCTTTCTTTGATTTGCCTTCAATGATGCTTTTGATATTTGGTAAGCTGATGAATTCAGTAGATACTGAAGATTAGGAATGCTGGTCAAACTACCTGACTTTAGGTGGTTCTTGAATGTCAGAGGCCATTTGATTGTGTTATATTTGGCATATGTGTTTGAAGTACATGGAAAGCTCGCTTGATTGTTCATTCAATATCAAGAAGTTTGGATGTTGGTTAGGCCATAGGGGTTCTCTCTTATTTCTGTTCTTCTCTGACTTAACTTTTCATAGCTATCAACCTCTTTCTTTTCCCTGAAGCTATACACATTCATGGTGACGACAATGGATACTCTAGTATTGTTGCCTGGTTTCATCAACTTCTTCGGCAAAGCCAAGAATCATTCCAGCTCTCCCGGTGATCTAGCAGTCATCTTTTTGGCTTTTGGTAAACTATCCCTTCATGTTAATGATTTTCATTTTCATGTTTTAGCCTGGCATTCTCATTGTTCCCCTTATGCCTCACAGATTGTGTACCTTGATGCAGTTCTTAATTTGGCTTTTGCTCTCAGTCTTCTTTGTTTCCTGGTTATGCACGCATCTCTTGTATCAAGCAACACCACCTCAATAGAGGTAAGAAAGAAAAAAACTATTATTTTCTGTGTAACTGCATGCTTATTGATGTATGTCCCTCAAGCTGCAAGAGGTCATGATACATGAAATTTGTGTTATTTTGATGAGAGTCAGCTGAATCATGACAAAGCAAAAGCATGGTTTTTTTTAAGAGCGAAGGCATGTCTATGAAATGCATAATTAATGGCCTCGCATGCTGTGAAAATGCTGTGATGGCCTCTTTCAACTATTTAATTCATTTTTTGACATGCCACACATTTAGCATAAGAGTAAAGAAATAGGTCCAGCATATGTTCCCCCTTGAATACTGCATGTAATCTTTCGAAGATCACGCTCAGGTTTATGAGAAGAAAGGAGCAGCCAGGTGGAAGTACGACTTAGGCAGGAAGAAGAATTTTGAACAGGTGATACCTGTTGTGCTTCTTTATCTTTATCTTTCTTGTATCTGCATAGTACCTGGTGAAAGAATGTCTCTTGTTTGGCAGATAATAGACAACTTTAACTACCAGTTTATATGTGCTAATCTACAATTTTGCACTCGTTGATCACACCTCTAAACAATTGATCTGTGTTTGCAAGATTTGGAACTGAAAAAAAGAAGGCTTCTAGGGAACTTCATATCTTAGCTTTCGGGGTGAATATGTAGTTCTGAAGGCTGCCATTTCTAGAGATAGACTTTTGGCCCTTGTTTTCAGCTCTTTTGCTAAGAATAAATTTATCATTGCTCCTATTTTTTTCTTAAAAGGTTTTTGGCACAAAGAAGGCACTGTGGTTCTTTCCATTATTCTCCAAGGAGGATGTGGATAAAATACCTGCACTTCATGGCCTAGATTTTCCAATACGCGCAGATCTTGAATCCTGAGGCTTGGTGAGGTCATGATCCTTCCTCTTTCCACTGCTGGAGTTTCTGGAAACGCAGTGAACACGGGATGAAAAAGGTTCAGTCCATTCTACTCCATTTATTCATAACCCTGGTTATGAGAAGATGCATATGAAATTTAGGGGCAGCCACGAATATATTTGCTTTGCCATGGGATGTTGATTTTTGGAGTGGGTATCATATCAGAAGGATAACTTATGTGCTATTTAGCAAAGTGGGAAGTATGTAGTATCTGATGATATAACTATTACATTGGAATGGCATTGCAAAATCTACAATTTTGGCCATTGCACAAGTGTGTGCAGTTTTGTAGATTTGATGGCAATTTTTCTGCCATCCTCTTTATTATGTGGTCTCCTTCTGTGTTCATCAATCATGTTGCAAATCCAAAATTTATTTACATTGACTTCTCGATTCTTCTCCTCCATTTAAATTCCGCAAAATATATTTGGTATATTGACTTGTTGATTTCTCTTTCATATTATAATTCATCAAAATGTATTAGATATGTAGGTATTATTTTGTTCGATGAACCAGTTTTCAAACCCCTGTAAGGTAACATGAAATTCTAACAGCATCTTTTGCTCTCTATCAAAATTCTTTTGATTTCCTTGCACAATCTTGATCAAACATTCATATTCTTGCTTTGGCGTTGGTCCTTCACCCCCAGTTGCACCTTTTTTTCTTGTTATGAACGAGAGTTTCAAACCCAAATTATACTCACTGGAAATTCGGAAGAGGGGTGTATGATGAGTGCCATTTGAGTCACCAGCTATTGACATTAGAGTTTCATGTTTTTCTTCGAAATTGAGCGTGCACATGCATGTAAAATCTTCGTGAATCCTTTCAATCAGGACATTCTCGTATTTGAATAAACTATAACCAAAGAACAGATGGGAAGATTAGACTGGGGGAGGCAAGGTCCTTGCCTCCGCAAACCATTCCTGATATAATGACCTTTGATTTTCAACAGATTATAATATAATTGCTTCTATATCAGTTGCTGTTATTGCCGTATTAAAACGACAAGTTGATGCCCACCATCACATTTCACGCCTATGATCTGAAACAGCTGTCCTTTATTTGTTCTTAACTTCATTAGAACGCAAAAGACTACTGAGATATTCGCTTACGTTATCTATTAACACATGCATCCACCAACTAATCAACATCTCAAGATACCACGGTTTGTTAATTTGTTACATGGCATTGCCCTAATAAACTTAATTTAATTTGCAGTATAAGTTACTGGTGAGCATTTTAGCTCGTCCCCCATGGCAAGGTGGTCTCCAATTCAAGTCTTACTCTAGATATATATATATATAAATCTAAATTCTTAAGAACTGAAAACTGGCATTAAGCATATATAAAATCTTGCTTTAAACTACTGTCATGCATGCAAGCAAATCCTACACGAGTAAAAACCTACAAGTAACGTTTCTAACAACCAAGCAACTAAAACACACATGTATCGAATCACTTGCGATTTCTTTATAGTTTCTTTCAGCATCAACTGAGTCACCTAACCTAAACATCAAGTCCACTCGTTTTCTGAGAGTTGTCATCATCTACCTTATAGTTTTTACAGGCCTCGGAGACGACAACAGCGAAACAAGCAATTACCGGAGTAACAAACAGAATGAGACCGAAGGGCACCATCCACAGCTGACTGTTTGTAGGGTGATATTCATAATCCCACCAAAGCAGTAGTAATCCTCCTGCCATACTCACCAAAAATGACCACACACAAATTATGTATGCCTTCACTTTCTTCTCGGAACACTCTTGGATCGCCTCATACTTGTCTTTCTTGAATGCTCCCATCAACCAAAACCAACTGATCGGGCCCGGATCCCCTGGAATTCAAGAACGAAGAAAAAGATTGAACTATCATTCATCATCTATATATTAAGCACAACGAATCGAAGAACTTACCTTGGTTTGGAGGAGAATTGGAGGTGTATTGAATTTGTTAAATTAATATGGTGTTAGAGAGACAGATTAAAGAGCCGCTTGCAAAATGAGACGAGCAGTGATATATATATATAGACACACACACACACA
>Ga0325414_1004139_pt1 | contig 15151 bp, 8 predicted proteins | sample PopdelMetagenome_8_FD_206183 | JGI IMG/M metagenome (GOLD analysis project Ga0325414, IMG submission 206183) | Populus deltoides microbial communities from Bellville, Georgia, United States - Leaf-PdKOR-R3 | ecosystem: Host-associated > Plants > Phyllosphere > Phylloplane/Leaf | place: USA...
GATTTTTGAGAGATACAACATCAATTTTATTCTTTCCCATAAGAACAATAATTTTGAATAATTATCTGTCAAATGTTGTCATAAAATAACATAGTTGAAAAGGTAAAAACATCCTAAAATATCTAGGAAAAACAAAGTAAGAAAATAAAAAAATAATCTCTTATGCCTATTTAGAGTCTTTATGATCTTATTTGGCTATAGCTAACTCATTTTGCTAAAGAACAAGGCCTCTCAAGCATCTCGAAGCACGATCAAATAATTAGATAAAAAATTATATATGTTAATTTCCATCAGAAAAATGTTTAACGCATTCAGATTTCTTTATAGATTTGTACATGAACATATCTACTGAATGTTCATGTAGTTGAATGGCAACAATACCATATCTGACAGCTCAAATCTCCTGTAATCTCCTACATCACTCACCCTCCATTCCAAGGTTTACAAGATTGTTAGAAAAGAATTACTTTGCTTGAAAAAATGATAAATTAGGATAATGTGCAAGGTTGTTAGACAAGAATTAAGGTAAAATTAACCGAAAACACAAGTGCTAACAAAATATCCTGATGAATTCCTTCCGTAAAATGTGCAGTATCTCAGTAGTCGTAGGAAACTAGGTACTTCTTAGATCCCTACTTTCCATCTCCTTTTCCTCACTGAGTTCATACAATATGCATTGAGAGAGATGTATAAAAAGAAACGAAACCCTTCATTTTATTTAGCGCATGGTTTAAAAAGTGAACAAAAATTCTGAGAAACAATGGAAAATAAACAGGTAAGCTTCCTAAAGACTTGCATTAATGGCATCAACGCTCTTTCAGGTATCTTCATTAACATCATCCTTTTCTTCTTGTTTCCTTTTAATTCCTCTTCTTTTCTATACTGTCCAATATAGCTAAAATTCGGCAATCGAGCCTCGAAGGCTGAAAAAGATGTAGTATTTTTTTACTGTATTGAAGAACTAGTATCAATATGATTGAACTGAACTAAGAAAAAAAAAACAGATGATCAGAAAAATATGAACATCATACCTTCTTAAGAAAAGTGCAGCAACATTGTTTGTTGCTTTCGATCTATTCTTTGCAAAACTCCAACAATTCCTACAGTGTAGATGGCTTTGCGGTGATATTTGTCTGACACAGCGCGCTTGCGATTTATTTCATGTCTCAGGAATTGGCATTCTATCCATTCCGTATGCCCTTTCAGCAGGAGGCTGGCTAAGCTTGATCCTGCTGATCTTGATTGCGGCTGCAGCCTGCTTTACTGGACTTCTGATGCGCAAATGCATGGATAGAAATCCTAATGTTACAAGTTATTCTGACATTGCCAGTCATGCATTTGGACGCAAAGGAAAATTAGTAGCGTCTTTCTTCACCTCTTTAGAGCTTTATTTTGTATCCACTGGCCTTTTAATAATGGAAGGGGACAACTTGCATAAGCTTTCTCCGAACTTTGCACTAAAGCTGGGAAGCCTTTCTATAGATGGCAGGCATTCTTTTGTTATTCTTGCAGGTATTTTGATCTTGCCTACTATGTGGCTAAGTAACCTCGGTGTTATGTCCTATGTTTCGGCCTGCGGGGTGCTGTCTTCTCTGGTTGTAGTTGTTTGTGTTTTGTGTGTTGGTGTGACTAAAGGGGTTGGATTTCATGGCAAAGGATCACTGATAAATTTACAAGGGGTGCCTACTGCACTCAGTTTGTACGCTTTTTGCTATGGTGCTCATGCAATGTTCCCTAGCATATACAATTCAATGAGAAAGAAAAACCAGTTTTCCAAGGTGAGTTTTGGTTTCTTTTCTATCACTTCAATGACTTGTAGTTGTTAATTCAATATGCCTAATGATGCAAGAATTAGACATACAAGTTTCTCTTCGTTGCTAGTGGTGACTAACTACTGATTTTCTCTTTGTTGCTCCAATTGCAGGTCATGTTTATAAGTTTTGTCATATGTACTATCACCTACTTATCTATGGCCGTATTGGGCTATCTTATATATGGTCAGAATGTGCAATCTCAAGTTACATTAAATCTACCTACGCAAAAGCTCAGCTCCAAGATAGCAATATACACCATATTGGCAGGTCCAATTGCCAAGTATGCATTAACAATAACACCGATTGCCACTGCAATTGAAAGTGTTTTGCCAGACAGGTATCAAGATAGTAAGTCGATAGGTATTCTTGTCAGAATGTCTTTGTTAATTAGCACAGTAGTTATGGCCATGGTATTGCCATCTTTTCAGTCCTTGACATCTCTAAGTGGAGCAGCTCTCATCGTTATTGTTTCATTCTTCCTCCCATGTGCATGTTACTTGAAGATTTTTAAAGTTTATCAGAAATGGGGAACTGAGCTAGCAGGTATCTTGACAATAATGCTAATGTCAGTTGTTGTTGGTGCTGTGGGCACATATTCATCTATTGCTCAGACTGTGAAGCATAATTAGGAATTCAATAGTCGGTTTTCAGTAACTAATGCCACACGAAAATAAACAGGCAATGGGATATGTTTCCTTGAGATGGTATTATGTGTAGGTTTCAAATATCACTGTATTTCATATTTCGAACAGGATCCCGAAGTCATTACCAGAAACATGTCGAAAAGAAAGGGCACAGAGAAAAAATTGAGCTGAATTTGAAAGTTCCAGTCCTACTTAGACAGTTTCTGGATGTGGATAACTATTTTAATAATTGTCAATGATATTTATTTCTCATTTTCTGATCTGTGTCAGTCTTTGAGTTTGGTAATGTCAGCAATTTTCTTCTTCATGGACTGATATCTATTCATGTCATCTGTAGAATCTGCTTCTTGCAAATCAACATGGTGGCAAGCAAAATTGTAGCTTTCTAGATTTTGAAAAAAAGTTAATATTACCATTCTATATCCTACACTTTCCTTCACTCAAATATCATGAATTGATCTTTGACATCATCATTTTTTAAATGCCTAATACACATGTCGACTTTAATGCCTTCAAAGCGAAAATTCAATAATCTTGATCGGAAATGTTTTTTGTTGAATTGGAAACGCACAAGAAGATTAGATGTTGCAGATTTGCCTCGATAAATAGGAATGATCCTTAAAAATTATTAGTTTTCTACTTGACTACATGGATTATTATATTGATCCAGAAACTTTGAGAAGTAAAACTTCAAAAATTAGGAGGATTTTTATAGTTGAAATGTGAAGTCAATCAATATAAACACTGAACACTTAACAAATGAACAGAGTTCAATATGGTGTTACCTTTTCGGGTTGGCTATAATATGAGTTCTGAAATCCATTCTCTCTGTCTTCGATTGCTCGTGTATGTGTCATCTATTATATCAGGGGATTTACTTTGTTCTATATAAAACTTTGATGAGACGGAGAACATCACAATTTCAGAAAGTAACCACAGAAGAGTTGTTCTGAAGATGGAACCTGAGTGAAGCATAGCACTAGGATATTTCGACATGAAATTTGTATCTCCGAAAGGAAAAAAAACTAAATTTGAGGATGTCATTCAGATTCATCACACTTTGTCTACATTAGGGAGTTTTTCATATAGAAGTGGCTCTTCCAAATGTTTTTTACAGATGTTATGTCCTGTAGATTCATCCATAGAACCTTGCTGAATATTTGTCCCGTCAGCTTGTGGCACAAAATTTGTCTCTTGTTTGATCTCCTGTTGGTCTGAAGCTTGACCCGATATCACCATATACAAACCAGAAATCACAACAATAGCACCTAACAAGCTGAAGTGAGATAAATATATCAGATGACCAATATTATCAGCATTAATTAGCTATTCATACTTGTTTCTTTTTATAACTAACAGAATTCTTCATAAAGAAAATAAATTGTCATGAAAACATTCCGAGGAGTTATGTACCTTGACGTGTAGATCACCTCATGTAGGAAGGTAGCAGCTAAGACGGTCCCAATAACGGTGGCAGAGGTTTGAACATTGCTAAGAAGTGTAGTCCCCTTTGTGCAATGCACCAGGTTTGAAGAATAATGATGCTTGCAGAAGCAATTCACTGGTCAACAAAGGTTTTGGTCACAGCAATTTAAATAGACCATGGAAGGACATGTTTATGATTTTGAATTAACAAAATATGTGCAACAAGACAAGAGTACTGAGAGAGCATGCTACATTCTATGTAGCGTAAACAAGCATACTCAAGAATTGAATGCGGTTTCCATGCTTGTGGATCTAGTTTTGAAGATCGTAATTGCTATTGTTGTAGGGATCCTAAGAAACACATCCAAACAGTAGAGAGTAAGGGATCAGGACACCTAGCTGATATTGGAACCTGTTCTGAATTTCAGCAAACATGTAGACCTAGATATGTGATTTCACTAATATTGACACAGCAGGCAATTTTGGAATGAACTCACAGAGCAAATACCTGCATGATCTTTCAGATTACAATTGAACAAATGTTTCCAAAGAGGATTATTGAACCCAACAACCAAGTCTTGCTTCCAGAACCAGTACTGGAAGATTTTATTGGTAGAGGTTCTGTGTTAAGCAGTTCTGGTCCTTTGAGCAGTGCCATGGACATTTCTCCACTAACACAGATGCATGCCCTACTATTTTTCCGACACTTCTCAAGCTTCGGATGTTAGCTTTCTCCATTCTGTCAAATTTAAAGAATAAGACATGTCAATATCAACATAATTCAAAGTTTAGACAGTTGAATAGGGACGTTTGCTAGCTGGGTAAATTTATTATTTCACTGCTTAGGCTGCCCATTGCCATGACCTGCTGCATCAACTTGGTTCGTATCTTTTCATCTGTTTAACGGATAGGAAATACAAAACTCAAAATCAACATGGACTAAAACAACATAGACTACCATTTGGTCAGTGATGGAGCTACTAAGGTAGCCCTTAGAATACAGCTTATGTGTTCTAAAACTGTAACTGCACTGTTTTCTCATGTTCACTGACAACAGAATTAACACAAGATTTCTTTGCTTTCCAGACTTCGGATGTTTGCCTGGATTTGTGTGTTAGGTAGTATGGTAGGGTCATCATCCTTCATCGGGTTGCTATTTGGTTGCATTCTCAAGATTCAAACTTCAATTACACAGGAAATGACCTTTTAAGATCTCCTGATGGCATCAAATTATGGTATAATAAGAAATCTTAGGTAGTCTTCTTGTTGTTTGCTGTAGTAGATTAGTTTTTTTTTTTTTTATTTCTTGTATTTCTCTTTGGCTATTCACTTTATAGCCTTTTCAATATACTCTCGATGATTATCAAAAAAAGGTAGTATGGTAGGGTGGATGGGTGAGATAATTTCCTTGTTGGCACATGATGGCTGGAGACCCAAGGAAGGAAAGCAAGGATCCTTCCTATCCTTCCTCATTTGTAATTACACTCCATCTAATGGGACAGATTGATCAACATCTTTCCTTCCCTTGTAAGATGGATTGGTTAACAATGTGTATCCTTTTCCCTTTCCCCTATCTATCCTTGTTGACAAACAGATAGAGTAGATTGACAAATATTGAGATTGCTTGGAGACTCCACTCCTATGGTGGAAATTTCCTGCTGCTAAAGACTTCACAAGGAACTTGTCTGGTTATTATAGTTTTCTTCATCTATATGTATACAAATCGAAAGCACATGATGAACAAGAGTAGAAGAACTAGAGTTTCTGCTTTTACCCCATGGTAGCTGTGAATACAAAAGTGAGTCCAGGGATTAATTAGCCATTGTGCTTGCCATTGTTAAGGATGATAAAAATATGCCTTCTAAAAAGGCAATTGAATTGATTGTTGGGCTGCAAAAGAAAGCTTCAGATGATGTTTCAATAAGACTCACAACTTCATCATACTTTCATAAAACTAAATTCATAATCTCCTCGGAACATTCTCAAGATAAAGGGATTCTTAGAGTTGATCTTTTCTATCATAGAACCTTTTCCCTTTCAACAAACTTTCAGTTTGTCAATCCATTTTGGAATGCTTTCAGGCCGTCACATTGTTACAACTATACTAATATTTATGCATTGTTATCAGTGCTTGTTTTACCTTTCCACTGTTTCAGTTTAGGGTAACCAGATTGGTGCGGCGGGGGGGGGGGGGGGGGTGTTGTGTTGAAGTTTCAAAATTCAAATTCTCTACTACACCTTTCATGTAGCATTTTGTTTAATTTCTGATGACAATTAAAAAATATCAAGATTGGGACAAAATTTGAACCTTAGAAGACCTTTGGTCGTCCTCTTGAAGGTAATAATACCGTTGCACTCTCCTCTAACATCTGTGACAGCCAGGTTCCATGTCATAAAAGTTAAACATGAAGAGAATGATGGGGGAAAAGATATTACCTTCCAGTTTATGAATCCTCATGTAGAACTATAGCAGAGAAAATGGCGACAATAACCGTGCATAGAGGATTGAACATTGAAGAGAAGAGGGGACCTCTCATAGAAATTACCCAGGCTTGAACGAAGAATGACACAACTAGTCGAGTTCCCTGTAACAAAAATAAAAGGGTCAAGTCCAAAATTACAAGCAACGCAATATGAAAACAATCAGAGGAAAAACAAAACTGCATTCCACGTATTAACAGGAAGCAATTTCAAGATGTTTATTCAGCTTCCAAGCAGCAAGATCTTTTTCGGCGAATATGCAATCGCAGTTGATTGCAATGATGCGAGGAAACACATCCATGCAAGGGCAACTTGCCGAAACAGGTACCTGTAGATAAGTTGAATAAAAAACTTAGTCATCAGGATATCCCATGATCGATCAGTAATTAAAAGGGAAGTTGTATACCTACAAGATCATCCAAAATGAACTTTAACAACTGCTTCCAAAGAGAAATAGACACCCCAATAACCAATTGTCGCCTCCAGGGCTCAAAAAGGATCTCGGTTGTAACAGTACTTTGTTAATGCTTAACAGCTTAGGGCCTTTTGAGTAGTGCCATTGCAATGGCTCCAGTAACACACATTACTTTCCCAAGAATCTTGGAAATACTTCTCGAGCTTCGGATATAAACTTTCTCCAATCTGATTAATTTCAGAGACTCAAGTAGAAATTAAAACAGGCATCCACTTCAAAAGAACAGAACCAATGCTTTCTTAAGTAGAAAAAATGACTATGGCCTAAAGCATGCTAAAGTTTTCTGTCAGGTTCAACAGAATGATAGCAATTGGTCAACATACAACTAACATGTGTTGCTTGAAGCTTAGATTTTCCAATACAGTAAGAGGAGGAAATCAGCAGAGATATATATGGCTTGGAGCTTATCCCACACCAGTAAGGATGAGAAACAGTGTAACTAGTTGGCACTATTAAAGGCAGCTCAAGGCTCTGGCAGAACCATACCTTCCTCTACCTTTTGAATAAGATCAGTTGTAATATACGACCTTCTTAAATTAGTTTTTTTGACAGGGAGAGCTACAACAGTAGGTTGCTACTGGGGCTCTCAAGCGGCGCTCATCCGTTGTAGCACCCTCCAAATTTTTAGTCCAAAATTTTTCTTGTAACTCAAGCCTGTATGGCCTCCTTAAAGTAAAGTTACTATTACGGATAGCTTAAATTATTGGTTGGGAAATCATTAAAAAAAAAACATATAAATGTAATAAAAATAGAAGTAAATAATAATTAAAGTTTTAGTAAGTTTTAAATTTGAGAAAATGATCAAAGTACTATATATATATATATATATATATATATATATATATATATATATATATATATATATATATATTATAATAATTAGAGACACCAAGCATAGCTTAAATTATTGGTTGTCTTTTTTGGGTGGTAGAGTCCCTCACATGTTTTGTCTGCGTTGTGATGTGGTAATTAAAAATTTAATTATTTAATTGTTCATAGGTTGTTTAGTGATTTTGTAACATAAAAACCCAAATTTATCCATGTGCAACATCAATCTCGAAGAGTTAAAAAACCCTAAAAAAGTGATTTATTCTTCTACAATAATCAACGTAAAAAAAAAAACCTGATTTTGGTAGTGGAAAATCTTTTATTATTGTTTGTTTGAAAATCTAAAAAGAACCCCTAATTTTCTGTCTTAAAATATATATATCACTTCTCATACTTTTTGAAATAAAAACTAATATACCCTTAAAATATTATTTTTATAAAAATCATCTTCCATTATTAAAATTTAAGTAATTAATTTTTAAAAATCTATTCAATTTTTTTATATATACTTTGCTTTAAAACTAAAAATAAATTGAAGTTTCTTAAAAAACATGTTTTGAACACCAAAACAAACACAAATAAAAAATAAAAGTAAGAGCAAGTCCACTCAAAACTACTGGCCTGGAATCCTTATAAACTAGTAGTCGAGAGCCATTCCTGCTTAACCAAATTGAAGCCCAAACATAGCCATTGCAGGCCTGTAATCATCAAATCCACCCTTTTTTTTTCTCTGTCAAGGCTTGATATTAGGGCAACGATAAAAGTTCTGCTGTGACGTGCACTGATGCACACACCTCATCTCACGTGTATGCAGTGCTCTTACATGGACAAGAGAATCGTTAAACCAGGTATCAGCAGAAGGTGACAATGATATTCCTAGTATTATAAACCTTTTCTGCCAGCGTAAATTAAAAATCGAAGTTAAGGAAGAGAGACAAAGAACAGATCGACTTCCCACATGCATGTGTCTCGTTTTTTCTTGTTGTTAATCTGACAAGGACTTCTGGAAATCAGAAACCAGGATGTTACTGCTGTGCTTGTTTCCTCTTTGTTCATGTTCTGTTAACATAAACGCTAATCAGCCATACGTACCTCCATGCATGGGCCAATCTTTTGTTCCACTCTTCTGAAATAAGAAATTGTTACATCGATTTTGAAAGGCGACCATGTCTGAATAATTAAGACGAGCCCCAGTACTGGATGATGCCCGTGAAGAAAAATTCAGAATGATTCATGCATATGACAACCTAACCATATGGGCTGGCGTAGTTCCCATAGGCTGCTTCTTATTCTAGAATTAATACCGATGGGCAAATACAAATGAATAATTATAAGATTTTTTTATTTTATTAATGTGAATGTTTAGATCTTTATTTACATGTATCTTGATTAATCTCAGGTTTCTGTTACTTACTCGAAGAGATTAACTCCAGATAATTATAAGATTTCTTTCCCCCAAGCAATGGAAAGCATTAAAATAATTAACTCTGTGAAGGCATACAGAGAGGCTGCAATGGAACCATGTGCACTGTGCAGCGAAGAGAATAAGAAAAGCAAAAGATAAAATAAACCTAGAGCCTAGACAAAGCCACATCAGTGTACATGGCATGGAACAAAACAATAATGAATTCGAATCCAATGATCCAATAGCTATTGGTCTTTGACAATATTCGTGTCACATCAACCCTCTTTATGGTCGCATATTGCTTCAATTAAAAAATAAGGCATATTTTAATCTAATTCTTAGAAAAATAGAAAAACCATGCACTCTAGCGTCCACTAGATTAGGCGTGCTGGCCGATTCAAAATTTTCTAATATAAGATGTGCAGGTGATGTTAATATTAAAATATATATATTAAAAATAAACTTGGTTAATTTAATAATATAATTAAAAAAATAAACAAATCAAACTATATATATATATATATATATATATTGGTTTACCTACCATCATTGTATTATATATAATGATCATCTCAAAAATAAATACTTTTCAATACTATAGAAAAATATTCTTTCAATATTTGATAACAAAAAAAAATCTGTCACATGGACGCTAGAGTGACAACTTAAGTTCACTCGAGTCAACCTGTCAAATGCGCAATCTGATAATGAGATTAAGATAACCCTGAAGAAAGCAAATTGAATAAAACAACGATGCTTAAATCTCAAATAATCCAATGTTGAAGGGCAAAATTGAAAAAAAAATTAATCTACAAAAAAAGCAATGAAAAAAAAACTCAAGTAAACTTAGGTTAACCTACTAAGTTTGTGACCCACGATATAAGATCATAATAACTTTATAAAAATAAAATAAAAACATTCACAAAACTCAATCCCCAACTAACCCTATATTAAATAATAAAATTGAAAGAAAGTCAATTTTAAAAAAGAACTTAAAAAAACATTGAAGTCAACTCATACTAATTTTTTAAACACATGACCTGGGTCATGAGGCCTGAACTAATAACCCCATAGAAAATAAACTCAAAAAAATCACGGAACCAAATCCTCAATCAATAAAATATCGAGGGGTGAAATTAAAAAAAATCATTAAAAAATGATAAAAACCAAAACAAATAGCAATCAAAATAATAAAAAATAAATATGAGGTAAAAATAAAATGAAATCAAATGCTGATGGATGAAATTGAAAAAAATATCAAGAAATAGCAACAAAAAAATAAGGACTAAATTTGATATAAAAAATAAATGAAGTTAAATGCTAATAGATGAAATTGAAAAAATGATTTAAAACCAAATAAAAAGTAATCAAAAGAATAAAAATAAAATTTAATACAAAATACAAATGATAGGACACCTTTGAAATTATAAAGTTCAGTGCGATTTCTAAAAAGATGATAAAGAAAAGAGAAAGGAGACGAAAAAAGCTCGCCACAACCAAACCTCCATGCCACCACCTACACATATTGCACCACCTAAGAGCTTCCTCGTACACAACTTAAAGACTATGGATGCCTCTCGCCTGTTAGCACATGCGCTGCATGAAGTAAACTAATTCTCTATTTGTTTACCCTAATCCTTATATTTATTTTAGTTTCAATTTAGTCCCTTAACAATTATTTTAAATAGCCAATTTTTGTTTTATTTTGTAAAACCGAGCACCAAAAAATTTTCTTGGTAGTGTAATATCCCCGTATCAAGGTAACAAAAACAAATTACAAAGTTAAATCCTAAATAAATTCAATATAATGTGATCAAATTGAAAAGAAAAAAAGAAGTTGAGGTACCAAATATTTTCTTGACTATCTACAGTGCTTCCTCTCACTATCTACAGTGAGGGCTATTAGTTTTTTTATATATATAATTATAATTATAATATTATTAGATGAAGATTAAATATTTTTTAAAATATATTTAATGATTAAACTCAAAAACATACAAAAAAAAAAAAATAAATTATAATTGTTCAAACTTCAATCATATAGAAATGGCGCCGCCTTACACAAATGAAACCGTTAATTAAGTGGCGGCGCAAGATTAATTAGGATTTTGTAGTTATCTTCTTAATTAACTATGTTAATTGGACAGCAGAGGTGAACGAACCAGGCTGATCATCCCTAATGAGACAAGAGTTTTCAACGGGTTACTGACATAAGCAGGATTGGTTCTGACAGGTCTTCGAGATGGAAGCTTTTTGTCCTTTGTTTGGCTTGGAATGTCTAAATAGCATCGGGAAGGTCCAAGGTCTTTTCCAAACCATCCTTCCTTGCAGTAGGTTTCGTGAAATAATACTAATTTGAGTAATATACTTTTTCAAAATTATTACAATGTCATGTTCGATATGTAATCTCACAAGAACTGCAAAATGATACACTCTACAGATCCACTCTATTTTTTTTGGAAATTACTGCTTTCTTCAATGTCATTTGATTTATCAGATAGAAGGGGCTCTTCCAAGACAGGCTCGACTCCTCTAGACTCCTCAATCGTGATTTTTACTGTCTGCCTTTCATCAATTTCCAGCTTTGGATCGACTTTGCCTTCCTCCTTTATGAAGTCTTTGGCCTTTCCCCAGAGCACAATATATAAACCAATAATCACAGCAACTGCTCCTATCAAGCTGGACATGTTGCATAAGAGGGCTTTGATGAGAAAGATCCCAGTATACAAATAGAAAGAAAAGAAAAGGTGGACAAAGATAAAAGTTCAAATCCTATTATTACCTTCCTGTGTAAATCTCTTCGTGGAGAAAAATGGCAGCCAGTATAGTGACAATAACAGTGCATAGAGGATTGAACATTGCAGAGAAGAGGGGGCCTCTTTGAGAAATCACCCAGGCCTGAACAAAGAAAGAAATCCCAGATCCTATAATTCCCTGTGTTCATATCAGAAAATTTTGACCTTCAGTAATTGGGATATCTGTCAAGACCAGAGCATAAAAAATGCCAGCCTGTTACCAATATCAGGAACAGAGAGAGCTACTTACTGTGAATAAACAACCAACAACTTCCAAGTACGAATGCAGTTTCCAAGCATCCAAGTCTTTCTCTAAGAATAAAGTCAGAATCCCTGACTGCAGTGTTGCCAAGAAACACAACCATGCTGACAAGGATAGGTGGTCAGGATAGCTAGCTGTAACCGGAACCTGTTAAAATTAATTTGGAATCTTATATTAGTAAACAAGATCTCTGAATGAGTGAGCAGAAATTTTAGATCCACACACCTGCAAAATCAGCCAAATTGACCAGCAAAAAGTGCTCGCAAAAATAAGCAGACAACCCAGCAACCAATCCTCACCTCCCGACTCAAAAATGGTTGTGTTAAGCAGCTTTGGTCCCCTGAGCAATGCCATTGATATGGCTCCACTTACACATATCACTGTTCCTACTATTTTCGCGATACTTCTGAAGCTTCGAATATTAATCTTCTCCAATCTATTCAATTTTCAGAATAAATTGCAAGAGTTAATCACACGTTAATTTTGGAGTATGGAAACTAAGAAGTGAAAATCTAATTGATTAATGACGTTTTTTCTATAGTTTATGTGGAACTAAGCATTCCATTATTTTTCTTTTAGGCCTTGTATACAATTAGTCTTGTCGACTGATCTCATAATTCAAAGTGTTGATAGCTGCTACCTTCAATAGTGCCTTGTATGTGAATTTTAACGGTGCATCAACCATCATTAATAAAGTAAGAATCATTTACCCGATAAGGAATGCCATGACAAATGTGATTGCTGGAACGAGATTACCCATTGCACTTGCCATTGATGATGAGGCCAAGTATAGTCCCTCAGCAAAGACATTCTGATTGATTGTTACACTGTGGCAGGTTAAAGTCAGGAATGATCATGCTAGCTGCTGCTGGTGTTGCTCGATTTCAACACATAGAAGCCATGTAATAAAATTAGATTAGACTGATATATACTTGCATACCCAATAAGCGAGGCCGAAAACACCAAAGAAAAGCTCCTTAATCCCATAGAAGTTCCACCTGATTTTCTTCCGTGAACATAAAAGATTGAAAGAGAATATCAAACGAATGTTGGGGCGCGTGTGTGTAGATATACAGAAGATTTTAAGCATATAGAAAATACCTTGAGAAATGAGCTAAAGGTGCAATGACCACAGTTGCTATAGCTTGCCTGTAGACAACGAAGACCCTAGGACTCATTCCTTGTATAAGAGCAGCTCTTGTGATTAGAGAAACAATTGCATAGCTGAATTGCATTCCTAACATAGCCAGCGCGGGCTTGGAATCCTCAAACGCATCCATATCTTGCTTGTCAATTGCAACAGATTAAAGTGCTTTATATATATATATATATATATTGCTTGTTACAAAGCTCACATGTGTATGGTATATATAGGCTAGGCAAGCATACTGATGATGATGCTCCAGATTTAAAAATGAATCAATAAACTCACAAAGGACTATAATATTGTGCTCAGTGACTCTTGGGCCCCAAGATTAATTTCAAAAACATCAACAATTGACAGCAGCGTCTAACGTAACAGTTGTGTCTAGTAAGGATATATATATATATATATATATATATATATATATAAGTTAAAAGAGTTTTTTTTAAGGTGCTGCCACTTGCGGCCAATGGATACAAGAACATGCTAAGAGATAGATTGAATGCACTAGAAAATACAAAAGCATACTTTGGAGATGATGGACAATGAAATTGAGTAGGATGATTTACGCAGTTAGATGGGAAGGATAACAAGATTTGTTACAAGTTTAATTTTTTATAGATATAAAACATTATAATTATAAAAAGATATTTAAAATATTTATTTTTTATTCATTCAGATCTTTTTTAAAATACAATGTAATTCTAAATAGTATATAAAAAATAAAATTCTTAAACTAAATAATATATAACATACACACATATATATACCCAGTTTTATAATGAAAATCCTAATAAGATCACCCCTCACATTTTTCCTCCTCAATTTATGAGTTTTTGATTTCAAATTGAATAATAAATAAGACAAGAACAATTAATTTTTAAAAAAAATAAAAAAATATTGATAACTCATAATTTATTGAATCAAATCCAGTATATAATGTTGAATTAATGGTTGAGCAGTCTCAATCTGTTATATAGTGTATATTAAAAATACAGTTGTTTTGGTTTTTAAAAAAGATATTTCTTCTATTTTATCTTATTATAATTTTAATATTTAAAATATTAAAAGTTAAAGATACGACACTACTAATATATAATATGACAAGATATTAAATAGACGTTGAAAAAAATATTGATGAAGTGAGATGCTATCAACAATTTTCGCTTCCTGCCATGCCTAAAGCCAAAAAAAAAAAAAGTTCCCAATTTTGGTTATATTATTAGTGAATCTTGTCCTCCTTGTGACCAAGTTGTGGGTGCCGAGTCATTGCCTTTGGAGCTTCGTTCATGGTGGGTATTGATTTGTTTTGTCTTCTTCATTAACAATTTATACAAACATTATTTATATCAATTATTTGCTGCATTGGACTAAATTAGAAAACAAATTATAAAATAAATAAATATATAAATAAATCAGACAATTAAATGTTCTGTTTTCCGTTTTGCAAACATGAGAAAAGAAATGCTATAGTGGCTACAATACCTTTATCTTCTCTCATGTATATATATGAACGTAGAAATAATAATTTGAAAATCTTTAAAATAAATAGATTTTTAATTAATTCTATGAAATAATTATTTTATTGATTCCTTTTCTTCATTAATAAAACTAATTATTAATTCTAGGAATTAATAAAAATAATTCCTTTTATATTATTTTATTTAAATTTTCATAAAAAATAATTATTCTCATATGGTTATTCAATTATTTCTTTTATCTTATCTTTCATAATCAAATATAATCCGTTATTGTTTCCAAGTCAAAAATAAAAATAGTTTTGAAAATCTTTTATATAAATTTTGTCAAGGGGGTTATTACAAGCTTGTCCCAGGAAAAATTGGTGGAAAATAAATTTTGACATAAGACACGACAAAA
>Ga0325414_1004147_pt1 | contig 15142 bp, 14 predicted proteins | sample PopdelMetagenome_8_FD_206183 | JGI IMG/M metagenome (GOLD analysis project Ga0325414, IMG submission 206183) | Populus deltoides microbial communities from Bellville, Georgia, United States - Leaf-PdKOR-R3 | ecosystem: Host-associated > Plants > Phyllosphere > Phylloplane/Leaf | place: USA...
CTGTCTTGGAGAAAGAAAGTGCTGTTGAAATTACTTATTAATCTCAATTAACAAACCCATTAATCACTTACGAAGAGAAGAAAAGGATAAGTTGTTGCCAAGATTATTCTAAATAAACCCCTTCTCCTTGCAGGATTGTATAGCTCCATCAAACATGTCCTCAAGACCATGCTCGAATCTGAATCCACAATCCAGGAGCTTTTCCGACGAGAGGCCGCATTGTTTGTAACCTGTAATGTCCTTCAAGGACCTGTACACAAGAGGGATGTAAGGCTGGAGAGATACAGGGAAAAAGGCCAGCTAATAAAATAGAATGAACTTCCTTCATGAATCAGAAACATGTAATTATACAGGAAATGCGAACTCACTCTTTTGTTGGAATTTGAAGATCTGGGTATCTAGCAGAAAGAAATTCGGACATCCCAGTCAGTGATATTCTGTCCGATGAACAGATGTACCTCCCTTTCGCACCAGGATACTCGAGAAGGAAGATATGTGCCATGGCCACATCCTCCACATGTACCATATTTGACTCCATAAGAAGTCGATATAGATTCCTGTTGCCTGCACATTTAACATGAATGTTCAAGTATCTTTATAGTCTAATGAAACTGTAGCAAGGATTTAGCCCATGATTGCTGAAGGAGTTCTTGTTGATCAGGTGTGCTAATAGCTAGGGTGTTTGGCCCTGCCCAAACCGCAGCGTTTTTTAAAAAAATGATTTTTTTAAACTGTTTTTTAAAAATTAATTCAGTATGATTTCTTGTTAAAGAGAGTGATCATACCCATGATCATAGCCAGCCCCACGTATAACGAGGCTGGGATTCTGGGACTATTGAACGGACCAAGAACAAGAGAAGGAACCAAAGTCACTAGATCCAATCCATGCTGCTCAGCAAATTCTAGAGCAGCCCTTTCCGTTTTTGTCTTGGAAACCGTGTAAGAACTGGCAGTCAATTTTAGATCCTTGAAGTAATCTATGTCTGTCCATGCACTCTCATCCACCACTTCTTGACCATTGCCACTGAACATGATCGCGGCTGCGCTTGAAGTGTAAACAACTCTCTTCACTGTCTTTGAATTCAGACATGCTTTCAGAATTCCTAAGGTTCCTTCCACGGACCTTTTGGTGGCTATTTCTTCTGGTTCTCTGTCAACAAGATCGAGGGAATGAGCCAGGTGAAGGACTCCCGCGCACCCTTCAATGGCCTCATTGAAACTCTCTGGTTCGTTGAGATCTGCTTTGAAAATCTGGAGTCTCTCCTTCGCTCCCGGTAGGCCTGTGAGGTAGCTGATGTCCTTGTTACCATCTGGCCATATAATGTTAAAGAAGAATCGGTGCTCATAAATGTTAGTCAGCATTAATTAGCAAACAAATCCTACTTAAATAGGTTCTCTCCATAGTTGAGATATATATATATATATATATATATATTCTAGGCATGACATATGAAAAAAGGTCAGTGAAATGGAAAATATCAAGAAAATAGCTTCACCCGGAGAAGATCGAACGGTGGCTCGAACTGCATAACCTTGTTCAAGTAGCCTCGTAATCAGGCATGAAGCGATGAATCCTGTTCCACCAGTTACACAGACCGCACCTTTCCCTGAACACCCTTCCATTTGACTTCCTTTTTTACGCTACTATGAGAGACTACTGATCTCACCATGAACGAGGCTCAGATCTCTGTATTCCTTCCTTGGTTAGCACATCTTTATGCATACATCCGGGCGAAGAAAACGATGCAGAGTGATTTTAACTTTCATGCCCTTATTTCCAAGAAGGTATTGGAAACAAGTAAAAAAATGTCAGGACAAAAATCGCCCCTCTTAAGACAAAAATAGTATTTATACATGATTGTATGTCTTTATGAGAAAAATACTTCAGGTGAGTTAACGAATATATGTTCGGATTTCTGAAGTACCTCCGGAAATGTCAACAAATTGGATCTAATTTTAAATAAATCCAAACTAAGTCATTGTTAATTACGTATAAAAGTTAGCAATGGGTTTTGTTCTTTCAAGTTGTTTTTGAATCAATTTTTGTTCATAAGATAATAATATTAATGATATTATCTAAATCAAAATTATTAACTTCGAGAAAATATCTTTCTCCCAAACTGTTCTTGAATAAAAATCCAAACCGATAAGTTAGAAGGAAGCTCACGTCCGAAGCTCATAGGATATCCATTATTGCTCATGATAATATGATGGGAGGCGGTCCGACGGCCGCCAGAGGTTGCCGGAGACCGCGTGCTTTCGATTTAAGAATTTGTATATTATATGATTGTGCTTGGACCGACCCCTTTGACGCGATCATTCTTAAAAGAAAACTCTCGATGTCTCACGAAAACGATGCTGGATAGGCAATGAAAAAGTTTCTTATTAATTCAATATATTAAAAATATAATTAACTAGTTTCTCATAAATGTTTTTACCAAATTCTAAATATTTATCCAATTCTCATCCTTCCCATATTTTTTTCAGAATTAGAATATTCTTAGACCAACTTTTCTGAATTGATATTAACTCCTCTTTTAGACAAACCATAATAAGGTATTTATAATAAAATTTCCTCTTTATTTATTTAATACTCATCCATTCTATAATTAAATCTAAATATTTTTAGATTGAAATCCTAAGAGGATCCTAAAATAATTTTATGACTTGAATGCATTTTTTCCAGAAATTATCATAATGCTAAAAAATCTCGTTAGTGTTATATATATATATATATATATTACAGGGAAGCAAATCAAGCTCATTTTCAAATAAATAAAATAAAAAATAAAACTAGAAGCCTAAAATGAAAACATTGATAGGCTATTTTTAATATTAATTTATTTTTTCTATTATAATAAGTTATAGGGGTTGATCTTTGTATAAATTTAAGATTAAATTATATACTTAAATTTGTTTTTTGAGAGTTGTTAAATTACTCCACGTTATCAAACCCAAAAATTTCCCTCTCACTAACACATTAATTACTAATTGACAAAATCAAGAAAAAAATAAAAACACACAGATATATATATATATATATATATATATATATATATATATATATATATATATAACTTTCCCTGTCCCCCTTCTCCCTCACAGAACACAACCATCATTTGTCCTGTGTACCATGGATTCTACTTCTTACCTGCCCAAGGAATCCTCAAATTCCCAAATTCGATAAACCATATAACAATTCACAAAAAAATCACTCGAAAACACCAAACCCACAGGACAAAAAAACCTTCTTTTTGTTTCCTGTCTAGATTTATCTTTTAAGTTAATTTCACTTAAAATCCAGTCTACTAGAAACCCATCAAAGAAAACTTGAAAAGTTTGAGTCTTTTTTTTTATTATATTATTAGTATGCATAGATCTAGAGCTGTTATGGCTTGGAATGTGTTCAAGTTTTGTACGGCGTTAAGGGGTTTAGGCTCGATCATGATCTTGTTGGTGCTTGGTGTTGTTGTCGTCACATATTATGCTGTTGTTTTGAATAATTATGGCCCTGCTTTATATGATGGTGACATTGATTCTCTCGTTTCTCTTGCTGTCTTGATCACATTCCATTCTTTGGTAAGATTTTACTAAGAAAAGTGATATGTATGTTTGTTTTTGTAGAGTTCTTTTGCTTCTTAGATTTGTGCTTTTTTTCCCTAATTGTTTCATTTAAGTTTTCGAAAGTGGGTTTTTAAGGATGGTAGTATTTTTTTTCTTTTTTAATTTTAAGTTCAGAGAATTTAGATGGAGCTAAAAGGGAGTCTCTTGAGAAACTTGGGAGAGAGAACAAAAAAAAAAATTCAGCTTAAAATAGTGTAAAAACAGCAATTTGTTCGTTATAGCTGTTGCTTATGTGAGTATTTTGTCTGAATTTTGCAGCTAGTGATGCTATTATGGAGCTACTTCTCTGTTGTTTTAACTGATCCTGGTAGTGTGCCTCCTAGTTGGAGGCCTGCTATTGATGAGGAAAGAGGGGAGGCCGATCCATTGAATGGGTCGGAATGTAGTGGAGTGCAGTCTGACCAATTAAATCAAAGAATCCGGTATTGCAGGAAGTGCAACCAGCTGAAACCACCTCGTTGCCATCATTGTTCTGTCTGTGAGCTTCTATGCTATGATTTCTTCTGTAGCATTCTTTAGCTTTAGTTAGTTTTTCCACTAAAGAAGATGATTTGGCGTTCTGTTTCCTTTCAGGTGGGAGGTGTGTGCTAAAGATGGACCATCATTGTGTATGGGTTGTAAATTGTGTTGGGGCCTTAAATTATAAGTATTTCCTTCTATTTTTGGTTAGTTGGCTTTACTGCCTCACCCCGCAGAAGTTTCCTATTTCAGAATTCTTGTTAACTTAAACAATGTGATTTGCTTCTTTCTATGCCTTTTGGCAAAATGTTGGTTTTTTTAACTGATTGTTGATGTATCCCTTGGGTTATAAGGGAGCTGTTTATTGTAATGAAGATAGGCTCTTGTTTTGTTTAAATGGTAAGCATAAATGTGGTTTGATGTTCTGTTTCATGTCCCAATGGGTAGCAGAGGGAGTTATCTATGGTTCCATGTTTTCATCCAGGGCTCATCATAAGAAGCTGAAAATATGTTGTCTTACCACATCATATTGTCTAACATATAGGAAGTTTGGGACTTAACTAGTTGTCTAAATATCCTCCTGGTGTCTTGAGTTTTGACAAAGTTTGAACTGCCTGCCTGTATATATATTAGCACACAATCTATGCTTATTTAGTGACAAATTTTGTGATCATACCAACAACGTGCTCCTTTCCTGTATAGCTTTATACTTGGATGATATAGCCTAGGCTGTTTGACAATTCGCCAATTTTTGGTTTAGAGTTTGGTTTAACCTGGCCAAGATTTTCTGTGGACTGCCAAACTCCAGCAGCATTAATCTCAGTGTCTACCTTTTGAACCTGATGACTCAGAGGTCATTATTTATGAGTGTGTTGTTTTCATTTTTCACTTCTTCTTACTTTCTTTCTCTTTTTTTCATTTGTAATCCAAAAGTGAAGAAATTGTCTTGATTTTAAAACATTGTTCACCTTTTAAAGCTTTGATAAATATATAATCGGATAGAAATGCTTGCTATAAGAAATAGTTTGTTCCTTTTTATTTGTGAGGTTGTACCAAATTGTCGGTAGTCTGACTTAGAATATCCTAATTAATTGCAATCTTAAATTTTTTATGCAGTTCTATACATTTCTTGAGACAAGTCTTGTAACTTTATCTCTTCTACCACACTTTATAGCATTCTTTAGTGATGGAGAAATTCCTGGCACTCCAGGCACTCTTGCAACCACATTTCTTGCCTTTGGTAGGTTCTACTGAGCTTAGCTTTCTAGCCTACTTAATGGTGAAGTCTGCAGTAGTCTAAAACTATTATTATTGTTTTACAGTCTTAAATCTGGCATTTGCATTGAGTGTTCTGGGATTTCTGATCATGCACATATCTCTGGTATCTGCCAATACAACAACTATTGAGGTATTTTTTTTTCCACCTAAGTTTGTGTATTTAGACCAGATGTCAATTTGTCAGCTTTTGCATTTTTGTTCTGTGGCATTCGGCGAGTCTCTTTGCCTGCTTTGTGGATATGGTATAAGAAACCATGGTGACTCTTTGTAGTTTCAATGTCTAATAAAAAGCTTTCCATGCTTTGTGGACGTGGTATAAGAAACTATGATGACTCTGTTTGCAGGGTCAATGTCTAATAAAAATTGGTAGACAAGTAGGTATTTGTGAAATAGTTTAACTACTGCACTGGAGGGTCTTCATATCACATCATTGTGTTGCATTGCCCCATGCTTGTGAATGTTCACAGCTCTGGTCTTTGGTACTCAATTTCCTTGGTTTTGTGTGGATCTCCTGATACACAATAATTGAAAGTATGTTTAGAATTGCAGCCGTTTCTGTTAAATATCTGCTGATTGAGCTGCTATTGTCTTGTTTTCAGGCATATGAGAAGAAGACCACCCCAAAATGGCGCTATGACCTTGGTCGAAAGAAGAATTTTGAGCAGGCTAGTACTTTCTACAAATTATTTGTGATGTTTGTTTCTTTTCTTTCGTGCCTGAATGAAAGCTAAGAAAGAGTAAAAATTAATGCTGTCACTGCTTTAATGAACTTGTGATGTTATTTCCTTTTGAATTATTTCTTGGCAGATTATGTGTGAAAGGTGTGAGAATCCTCATGGCAGGATGGCTATAAAATACAATACTCGTTTCATACTCAACAATCTCACTACATTGTCAAAGTGCAATATCATAGCACTCTTTCACTGTAAATCAGAAAAACATCATATTAGCATGCCCATGTTATGTAGCCATGATAAATGCCTATTAGCTTTAAGGAATGTGTTCAAGGTCTGCAGTTATCTTAGGAAATTGTTCCTAGCATGCTTGATATTTACCTCTTTTAACGTGCATATTGTCAAGCTGTGTTGAAATGGCAATCATCAGGCCTAATAAATTGTTGAAGTGGGATGTCAGGTTGTTATAATCATCTCCTCTGCTGAATATTCTCGAATGTGTTGTGCTTTTGTTTCAGGTGTTTGGAGCAGATAAGCGATACTGGTTCATTCCAGCTTATTCAGATGAAGATACAAGGCGGATGCCTGCACTTCAGGGTCTTGAATATCCATCGAAACCTGATTTTGATTCCCAAGAATTCTAGGCAGCAGTTGTGCAACCATGAACTAGGGTTTTTTTTTTCCTGTACAATAGATGTTCGATTGCAAATTAACCAGTATACAACTTGCAGCTGCTAATTCGCCCCTAACCATTCATTCCCACGGACATATTGTAGAAATAACCAGAGAGAGAGAGGGGGGGGGGGCCACAGGGAGCATTGCATTGAGAAGCTGATCAGGTGAATCAATACCTAGGTTGCTTGAATAGTGGGGATGGCATGAAAGGCTGATGTTTTATATATTGTTCTGACTATCAGGAGCTTGAGAATTGTAAGATAAGGAATGTGGATTCTTTAGCACGTGGTGCGTTGCTGATGTTTTTGCAAGTTTTGCTGTACCATTTGAATGGAAATATAGAAAACTAGTCTGGTTTGCATTGCCGGATCTTTCCATGCTTGTTTTAAATGGAAAATATACTTCAACGCTGTGCTTGTGTGCCATGAGTCATAAACTAGGCCTTGTTAAAGGAGGATCAATGATTTATCATCTTACTGGCTTGTGTGAAATATGTGTAGTCTTCCCAGTCAAATTTGTAGTGTGAGAGCCGTTGGTGATTCCATTCGCAATAATGTTTTCCTTATTTATTATTTGTTTGACAGAGAGTGTCTAACCCGAGTCTTTTCTAGAGTGTCCTTTGACTTGTAAAATCATCAGCATGAAAATGTATGTTCTTGCTTCTCTTTTGTTACAAGTTCGCTAAAAATTGTTCTGATCGTGAAGAAGAAAGAAAAAGAAGACAATAACCAACATGGTGAAATAGATAAATAAATAAAACATAAATTGTTCTCTGAAGACGTGCTTCAAAGGATTGAAGTAACAACTTGGTAATAAAGATTTGGCATTAAATTTTGTAATAGAGGGTGTAAATAACAGCCTGTTCCTGATGTGATAACTTTGGATTTTAAAAATTTCTAAGATATCTAAAATTCTTCTTGAAGAAATTTAGTTCTGATGAAGACAATCCGAGAACATCATTACTATTAAAAAAAGATTCCGTAGTATAACAGAAATGAAAAGGAAAGAAGGAATAAAAGGGATCGAAAAAGAAAAAAGCCAAAAAAAAAATCAAAGCGGCCGGGAAATGCAATTCAAAATTCAGACAAATGGGCCGAACATTGGAAGAAGACAGTAAGTACGTGTCTAAGTACGTGTCGTGTTCTTTTTGGAACTACACGTGTCCAGTTCTCGGTAGTTATAATTTCTCACCGCGAAAACAGAGGACTGGGCCTTTTAGGTTCCCTCTCTCCTCTCCTTCTCTGCTTAAAAGAGTAATTGGAGTTATTTTTAAAAAAATATATTAAATTAATATTTTTAAAATTTATTTTTATTAAAATATCTAAAAACAGAAAAAAAATCAAATTTTTGATAAATGTGCAGCCAGCCACGTTGGTCCAAAAATCTCAATCGCTTCATTTTCCAGTTAACTCTGTCTCTCTCTTCCACTTTCCTTCAATTTCCCTCCTGCCAAACATAGTAACATGTCCTCGCACTGGTCAGTGAAATTATAGCAATGATTAAGCTGAAAACAGTTTTTCTTTTGGCTTTCAGTTTTCAGTTTGTTATTTTGATGATGTATTTATGTGATCAGATCATTAGAAGTTCCATTGTTTATCCGTTTTATGCTACAAGATAGAGTATGAAAGGCTCTTATAATTGTCTTCCCCAGAAAGTCGTTTCTTCCCTGTTTTTTCAAGCCTTTGTATATTACTTTAGTAATGTTGTGAAGGCATTTTACGTTACATTATCCAAATCCTTCTCTTCCTATCTTTTCATCCCAAACAAATATATATAAAAAATGGTTTTCTTTAAGTGAATTTGAAAGTGCTAAATGATTATTGACATTTCTTGGGAGTTGCTATATTGGCAATAGCATTGAGGACGTATTTGGCATAAGAGGTTTGATGGTCTGTGGTTTGATTGATTAATTCTTTTTCCTTTTAAAATTGGATCATCAAGAGCTTATTAAAATTTAAATTTTGTTGTTATTTATCTCTTACAAGAAAAGGTTTTGAACTTCATTTGCCGTACTTAAGAAAAGAATTGTAAGAATCTTGTCTTCTTGTGCCCCTTGTTTCATTGGTAGAAATTGCAGTGTTCTTTGAGTAATTATGTTAATGCTCTTGTTCCAGCAGTATCATTCAATCGGCTTTTCTGAATTCATTTACTGTTTAGCTGAGTTGTGCAGTTCATGGACCCTTTTCTTTTATGCTTGGTTTTGATGACCATCAAACCATGAATCCATTTTTTGTTTTCCAGTGTTTAGGAGGATAGACCATAAAAAATGCAGAGGGAAAGGCAAGGTAGAAATGATTTCTTTCCTATGGGTGATCCTTTTGGCAATTTCCGGGGCTTTGGTTTGATGCCGAGCCTATTTGGAGGGAGGGATCCATTTGATGACTCGCTCTTCACTCTCCCTTTTGGTAGCATGTTTGAGTCTAGCAGGTATGATCCTCCAGTTCTACTAGGAGGGACGTATTGCAGACCGATAGAGCGAAGGCGTTAGTAATAGAAGAATTAGCGTCTGATGATGAGGGTGAAAAAGAAGATGTGCAAACTGGGGATGAGAAGAGTGACCATCAAAACAACATTGGTTCAAGCAAAGAGCCATCAGTTGAGCATCCTGATGGTAAAATAAAAATTATTATTGGTTTATATCTGCTTTGTGCTAGTGAATTATTGTTCATGTGTATCAATGATTGCAACTGTGGTTTGTCTCTTAGAGAGGGAAAACAAGAGTGTGAATTATAGGAGTGATCATAACAGAACTGAAGGAACAAAGCCACAAATCCGCAGTTCCATTTTTCAGACTTTCAAAGCCACATACGGAGGTATGTATGGAGCATATTATACTTCCACTAGGACCAGAAGGACAGGCGGTGATGGAGTAAGTAAATTGTTCCTGGTCATGTGGATTTTTTAACCAATGCCTTCTGTTTTAATTTACGATTCTGTACCAGGTGGTGATTGAGCAGAATTTCTAATTCTTCAATAAACACCTCCCTTAGTTGCTTGCATGCAAATAATTAATGGCACACATGTATATATTATGTGGTTGTCGCTCACCCCAGCAACACATGAAACATACTATAATTCATTTCGGTACCGGAACACTTAAAGCAAAACAAAGAAAATATGGCTAGTTGGTCAGATGAAAATGCCACCACAGCTTATCTCCCTGCCCTGAAAATGGTAAGCAATAGCATCTTATATATCAAATCTCCTACAAAATTCTCAAGTTTTGTGAGAAGAATGTTTTGCGTGCTGTTTTCTTTTTTTCTGATTTTGGGTGCTTTATTTTATAGGGAAAAGGAGATAAGGAGCTTGATGTAGCTGAGTTCATATCAGCCCTGACTGCTGGGAAAAATGCAGTGATAGGATACGCTAGCATTGATGAATCCACCATACTGTCATTAGTAGCAGCTGCACATCAAACTGGCGGCAATGTGATCTGTATTTTACCAACAAAACCCAATTTTTGTGCATCAAGAAATGCTCCAGGACCTTATGCAGATTGTGTTAAGTTTGTCATAGGAGATGCCAAGACCCTATCATCAAAGGACTACAGAGGGGCAGATTTTATACTTGTAGATTGCGATCTTCATGATTGCAAGGAGGTGCTTAGAGCTGCAGAGGACTGTTCCTTCTTTTATGATTAGAAAGACAGCTTCAAAACTAATAACATGGATGTTAGTTGATTTGATGTAAAGACCACATTGCATGTAACCAGCATCCGACTTCGTGTTCTTGAAGAAGTTGGATGTTCTCAACGAGTTATTTGTGTTTTCCCGAAATTCCATATAAAAAAGAATTGCTTTATTTTAAATTTTGTTCACAGAATAAATGAACAGGATAAACCATTTCACTTTGTCTAAAACCAAGTGTAATCTATAGAGAATCATAGAATGGAGCAGAGTGTCTGATTCATTAGTCAGGATAACAGAAGGCCTAATGATTCTCTTCTTTCAATTTGAAATCCGAGGACTCCTCACAATGCTTTTGCACAAATTCCGAAAGTATGTTGATCTTAAAATGTCTTTTCTATAATGGCTATACGACTGCTTAATTTCCTGGAACATATTTTATGATACTTCATTTAGCCAATCAATTGCAATTGCGAGGTTCGTCCTTTTCCTACAGGACTAATTATTTCTGTGTTTTAAAAATATTTTTGATAAAATTTAAAAAAATTTTATTTTTTTATTAACTTTAAATTAATATGTTTTTAGTGTTTTCAAATCATTTTAATGTGCTAATATCAAAAATAATTTTTAAAAAATAAAAAAATATTATTAACATGTATTTTAACATAAAAAACTATTTAAAAAACAATAACAACTACACTACCAAACACACCCCAAACTAAAAGTGTTTGAGTTCGCCAGCAGTAGGACTATCTAAAGAAGTAGCTGCTATGGCATACCATACCCATGAGCCTAATGACTACCTGTCAGCCAATGGGATCATAGCATACCATACCCATGAGCCTAATGACTACCTGTAAGCCAATGGGATCATTCAATGGATGAAGCAAGATGTTGATTTCTCTTTTCATCGAAAGAAGCGCCGAGTAGCTCGAGCAGCTTAAAAGCTGAAAAATAGAGGGCCCTTTTAACTTTTTAAAAGTCTGGGAAACCAGAAAGGGTTCCCCAAGATGTACTTTCGATGTCAAGAAAAGATCCTGCTAAACCAGAATCAGGGGATCCGCTCAACGGAAATTTCTATTTGAGGTACCGTGCCCGATTCTAATAAATAGAAGACCCGAAGGCTCTTGCCTTGTGACCTCCGAGCCAAGAATGAAGAAAGAGGGTCTATGTTAATAGAGCTAGAGGAGGTATCTAGGAGAAGCGCCATTCCCATACCATTAACAAAGTTCTTGTCTGAGAGGAATTCGGCGGGCTATACAGTAACGGATTACAGAATGCATCAAGGGGGCGTGGACCAACCATACATCTATCCGTTGCTTAGGTCATTCACTCAAGGCACTCAAGGCCACCAGCTTTGGTAGGAGAGAGAAGTAGAAATTCAATCTAGATATGAATTGAGACGAAAGCTTGACAAGCCCATTCATTTAAGAAGGAAAGCGAGAAGTTAGTCGAGCACAACCTTCCAATTACGCAAGGGGAAAGCCCCGTGAGCCGCCACCAAGAAGAATGGAACCGTTGGTCTAAGGATCTTCACTATTGGCTTTTAGCTTATGAGTTTAGTTTCATAATCCAGATGCGAGATGCGAGGGAACCATTATTCAAGAAATCCCGTCTTCGATAATTATACTAGTTCCATCCTTGTGCCGGGCAGAGGCAAGGCGGATAGAAAAAAAAGAAAGAGCAGGCCTTACCCTTTAGCTAGCCCCTAAGCGAAGGAAACAAAGAGGCTGGATAGCCGACTGATCTTCGGGAGGGGAATCCATCTTCTTTCTTCAGATCATGATACAAAACATTGAAAGGAGAGGTGATATTTTCCATCACAGATTCTGATTGTTCAGATATTAGGACATCCGCTTGAACGATTACTGGGTACTTCCCTCATGGCTGGAAGGCTTTATTTTTTTTTTTTGAAAATTAATAATAATTGTTTTTTAAAATATTTTTGTTTGAAAATATATTAAAATAATAATTTATTTTTAATATTAGTAATTAAAATGATTCAAAAATATAAAAAAAACACTCAAATTTTAAAAGTTTGATTGTACTATAATATCAAACATATTCTAAATTTTTTTCTAATAATTTTAAAAGGATAAATTTATCAAGAAATCACACCAAATATAATAATTATATATGAAAGCTTAAAATTAAAACAAATCTTTTAATTAACTCTAGGTCCATTGAACTCCGTCAACTAAAAAGTGATGAATAAAATTTAAATTTGTACATTTTATTTATTTATTTTTATGAAAAAGATATATATTAATATATTTATTGAATATGACACCTCATGTTTTTAAAAAAAACACAATGCATCATATTTTTTGAATTTTAAAAGTGTGTTTATTTTAGAGATTGAGGTTGAGTTTTGTATATAAAACCCATCAAAAAAGCTAGAAAAAACAAGAAAATTAGCTTTTGTTATTGATTTTTGTACATAATTGAATTGTACCCAACCTCAATTTCAACCATAAAAGCTAAAATAAACACATCATTAAAGGATAAAGTTTCAAATAAGGATAAAATAACAATACTCATCTTAACCAATCATGATCAATTAGTGTATATAAAAATTCTAGTAAATTTTCAAATAATGAGTTTATGATAAATGAAAATAATTTATTAGTGATGCATCTATACTACAATCAATTTCCTTTTAAGGTCCATGGCTAAAGGAACTAGAGAAAGAAAACCCAACAAAAAAGCTCAAGAAAAGTTAAAACCAATGAAAAAAAAGTTTGTTAAGATATTAGACCCAACTTCCTTGAATTCTGCTATATGTCAAGCTCAAGCGTCTGTGAGTTTAGTAAGATACCAAACTCAACCCTCTTAGACTTGGCTACGTGCCAAGCCCAAACGCCTGTGACTCTGACAAGATATCGAACCCTGTATCTTTAGGTCTAGGATTACTTCAAATCCAAGCACACAACATGAAAATCTAGGATCATTATTTCTGTACACCCTAGCAGTGCAAAAAAATCATATAAAAGTCGTTTCATACGTTATGTTGATTATAAAGGTTGATCTTATTGACATTAATATTATATGCAGAAAGACATAGGATCACTTTCTATAGATACGTGATACTTCCATCAATATTAATATCGTACAAAATGATACTTACTTCAACATTAATATTGATGTAAGGGTCTCTCTCCCTACTTGAATAATATGAAAAAGAGAAAGACTTATGATTACTCAAATTAAAAAAAAAAGAAAGTTAATGTATAAAAGTTATAAATATTCTCTCAACAGCTAAAGTAAGAGGTTCACAAGCTTCACTTTATTACAACATATTCTCAGCATTTGTTATACATGAACTAAAAACAAACTTTCTTGTTTTTAAAATTTAATGATCATTTACTATAATTTTTTATTAAAAAGTTATTGATTTCATTATCAGAAAAACCCTAAATTAATTACACCAAAAAAGAAACTAAGTTGGAAAAACTCATATCTTTGTATTGTAACCAACCTTATGCACCCTTAATTATAGAAAATTGAATATTAACATAAACATATAATCATTTATTATTCAAAAACTCAAGTTTCTTAACATTCTGGATTCCAAGCATTATCAATTATGAACGAAAAAAAATAAGAAATTTTTGAATGAAATTAAATGAGTGATGGAGGAGAGGCATATTTTCCATCCAAAAAAACTCCAAGATATTATAATTAAATTAAGTACAACTATATTTTATTTTAGTACATGCATACTCATTTACTCTATAGACTCTCGTCACTACCTTTGTGTTTCCCGTAATTACATAAAGATTTTATTCACGAAATACATGTTCCTCACCTGATTTTCGATCGATATGCTTAATCCAACGGCTAGGACCACCTTTTGAACGCTCATTCCCACCATTACTCCCTATATGAGCCATATCCAATCCTTGCCCAACAGGCAAATACGCAGTTTTAACAACACGTGTCCCTCTCTCAAGCACCCCATGCCATTTAAACCCAGAAACAGACTGTTGAAAGGCATTCTTGCACGCCAACACGGCACCTTTATGGCTCAACTTGGCAAACCTTAAGACCCTAACAAAATCCCTCCGCCTACAATCCGCCACCAGAAAATCCACCCCCACAAGCCCTGCCATCACCTCTTCTGCTTCTCCTACCAGCACCTCTGTCTCCCTCATGCCGGCGCCATGCATGGCCTTTACATACTCCGATCTTGACCCTTCATCTGGGACCACACACACATGTCTTCCACACGTATGCTTAGCCGCCACGGCTAGGCCGATGCTCGTCGCTATCGGGCCAGCCTTGGACCAGGATTCAACTATTAGCTTTGCGTTCCAACCGGCAGCCATGGCCGAGAGAAGTTCTGCTACACTCGATTCCTTAAAATCCTCACACTGCAATAAAAGTAAAAAAAAAAAAAATTAAATTACAAATGAAATTGATAGAGAATAGACATAAAAGATGGAGTTGTGCGTTTAAGGTCAGGATTTTCTTACTGTTTTGACAGTACAAACATAAGCTTTCAAAGCTGTATCTGGGGTCCAAACCAGCTTCATAATCTCTAATTTACTCTGATCTCCTAGTATTTCTTTCAGCTTCTCTCCTCTACGTTTGGTGTTCTTTCTGTGGGGTGCTGAGAATTGAGACTGGGTTTTTGGTGGAGGCGTTGGGTCTTAAAAGGGTATGAGAAATATCTACAAACCGCGTTGGATGTTAACCCCAAAAAAATATATAGGGTTACATATAATCCAAGAATATAATAAAACCTCCACTTTTGGCAATTGCTTAAATATTAATCAGCAATTTAGCTGAAATAAATAATAATAA
>Ga0325414_1004150_pt1 | contig 15137 bp, 3 predicted proteins | sample PopdelMetagenome_8_FD_206183 | JGI IMG/M metagenome (GOLD analysis project Ga0325414, IMG submission 206183) | Populus deltoides microbial communities from Bellville, Georgia, United States - Leaf-PdKOR-R3 | ecosystem: Host-associated > Plants > Phyllosphere > Phylloplane/Leaf | place: USA...
TTTCATAAATTAATTACATAATTTATAATTCTGTCTAGTTTTGTCTAGAAGTGCAGGTGGTGGGTTCGTGACGGCCCTCTAGTCCCCACGGCGTTTTATCTAAAGGTGTAAAATAGGTTGTGGAGGATGGGTGGTTTCTTGCCAACCTAGTGACCTACTCCATGTTTAGAATTACAAAACCTAAATTACATGGTAAAATTACTGTATATACGCCGTGATTTAGTGTAGATTATAACAGTAAAATTACAGTTTTATTCTTTTAATAAAAATAAATTGAACTTTAGAGGTAAAAAGATATTTTTCATAAGGTTAATTTATTATTTTTTATTTGTTTCTAGACAACACTGTTTTTTAATTTTTTGTAATAGTTAAATTATTGTGTGCCCTTAAAATTAAAAAAAAAAAATTGACCTTAAGTCTAGGGGCTTTATAGGAGTTTCACTTTACTCCAACCAATTCAATGACTCAATTGTCCTTTCCTTAAAGATTTTTAACATTTGCTTAAGGGGCTTATTAGTAGTTTCATAATGTTTTTTTTTTTTGTTATCATCATTTAGTTTTAGGGGCATTTTCATTATAAAAAAAAAAAACTGTTAACACACGTTAGCGAGTCAGTTGTTTTACCTGCCTCGGGTGGTGTGCACGGCTATCTTTGATGGTCACAACCATGATTATACCGCATAATGGTAATTTCGTCTGATTCGACACAATTCATTATTTTTGTTTCTTTTCTCTATCCTCTACCTCGATTTGCATGTTGTTCCTTTAAAAAATCACATTAACCCTTTAATTTCTTTTTCCTTCAAGATTAGTCATTGTTCTTTTAATTGTAGATTGATTTTTTTTTAATCCTTTCACATTAAATTGATTGAAAATTAACCTTATTGGTTAAGCCCGGTTTTAAGATTTCACAAGTTATCATTTTGGAATATTAATTCAAGTTTAGAAGACTCACCCGGCTTTGCTTCATTTTTAATGTTATTAAATTAGGGTTTTTTTTATATATATTATCAAATTCACCAAACTTATATCCTTTTTTTTTAAATCCCAATGTTACCTTAACATTTTTCTTCTTATGTCCATAAAAACTTGCCCCCGCCTGCACTATTGTGCCCATCACTGATATAGATTTACTTGAGTTACTTTTCTTTATCCTTTTTTTTTAATTTTATGTTTTTTTCTTTTGGCCTTCAATATTTATCTCGTTATAATTTGATTTTCTAATTTGTTTCTATAACGCTTAGCACATTCTCATGCGTTTATACTTATTTTTATTACTCGAGTATGTAAGAAATACGAGTAAATTGTTTTTTTATAAGAAAAGTCTCAACAACCTTTCAACAAATTTTTATTATTATTAAAGAACACAGTCTATCACAACTCTTGTTGAAAATCATATTCACATAAATTATTTATAAGTTTATCTTTCTCTATACATATATTATTTCTGCATAAAACTAGATAATTCGGTGACCCTAAGAAACTGATGTCCTCAAAAGAATTTACCTGTGACATACAAAAAATAAATAAATAATCATAATAAATATTTGCATCATCTTAGTTACTAACGTTTAATAACTATATGATCAAAACCAATTTCATAAATATTTCTTTAATAACATTAATCTTACATTAATTTCCAACATTATACATCTTCTTCTTTCTCTAATAAGTTTTATTTCCAACATCTTATTCATCACATTATCATTCTTATATCATGATAACTTTCCTTTTCTTGTTCTTTTTACTTAATCTAGTTTAACACATCAATATACGATTTATTCCTCACAACTTTAAAATTGATCGGAATCATTCAAACACTTTCATATAGTGTTTCTTTTCACCTTGGATTTATTTCATAACTCTTTCCATTTCATGAATGTATTCAGTTTATGTTATTATTTCATATCACATGGAATTTACACCACAATTTATTTCCTCAACACATATAAATCATATGATCTTTTCCTCTCACAACCATCTTTAATCCATATCATAAATCATTGTGTAATTATGTCTAATTCACATCATAATTTAATTCATAGCATATATAATTAAAGTCGCCTTTTTGTTTTCCTGGCATTTATTATATCTATGATACATTGTACATCAGTCCATACAACACCCTTATTATATTGAAAAATTTTCTTGATTCATTATTCATTCCACTTATTTTATGTCCATTTCTATTATTTATAATTTATCATATAAACTTCCACCACTTTTGTACTTAAAAGACGTGCTCATATTATTTTTCTTTTCCATTAAACTTTGTCTGTAGGGATAATTTAATACCCAAACCTTAACCTGTTAGCATAGTCAAACTCATGTGCACCTTGCTTCATTACATATTATTGTTGCGCTCAATTGGTGGGCCGAATAAGTTATTAATCCCTTAATATGACAACCCCAACCATTCGAAAACCATTATGCATGACTGTCTTTTTAAAATAATTTAATATACACTCTACTGAAATTCCAGTGGAGTTTTCCTCATACTTGAACTATATCAATTTATCGACATCTTCATCAATATCTTAATCCAATACTACAAATATAATTTACTACTTGGCACAATACTGCGAGGTATCTGATATTTTATTTAATACCAAATACAATCAGCTTTATACACAATGATTATTTACTATCATCTCTTCTATATATTTACCCTATCAATTACTAAACAATTAATTTTTTATTTTATAATTAACTTTACAAATCAATACAGTTAGCACAAACTAAGGACATAATAATGTCCTTTCTAGTCCAAACCGGACATTTGTTCAATTACCAAATTATTTGCTTCTTTAATTGCCCATTAATCAAAGTACTGATCTCATTAACCAAGAAACTAGTTTCTCCAATAGCCCATTAACCAGAGCACTTAGTCCCATTAACCAAAGCACTTAGTTCCATTAACCAAGACACTAGTTTCTCCAGTTACCCATTAACCAGGGCACCGGTTTCTCCATTTGCCCATTAACCAGGGCACTAGTCTCGTTAACCAGGGTACTAGTTTCTCCAATTACCCATTAACCAGGGCACAGTTCAATTAACCATGAAACTAGTTTCCACACAATATATATTCATTTGCCGGCTATCTCACACTCAGTTATTTTGAAGTTCCCACCACCCCCCCAACACACACACACACACACATATACCTTATTATTATTATTATTATTATTATTATTATTATTATTATTATTATTGCATGGCGGTCTAACACAAATTACACATGATTTCCACCATTTTAATCTATAACAAATCATACATCGAATCCTGCCAATGTAGTCGATAATAATTCTTGCATAACAATTCTATCGTTGCAGTCAAAAGTAATATATACAAGGTTTTTCTATCATTACAGTAAATCACATTTCATAATAGACTACCCATTATCGCCTATGCGATTAACTAGAACTTTTCAATTTTCTTAATAATAATATCACATCAATGCTCATATTTACAATGGCATTATAAGAAAAATTACAATATCTTAACATTCATAAAATTTTCTAAATAGATTAGGTGTTGGGCACCTACCTGCAGTTTGGTCACTGAATGTACAACCCTGATGTTCTCTTGTGCCAACTGGAATTACTAAATCACTTATACAATTATTTCTTTCTGAAATTATTTAAATTTATTTTGTCATCGTGAAATTAAATTTAAACTTCACATTCATAAATCATTAATAAACTAGTTCCAATCCATATACCCATAATAAATTATTTTATTTATAATACATTTATCACCATAGTTTATCCAACTAATAAATTAGTTGTATTATCCATTCCATGACTTCAATTCCACCATTTTCCCTAATCCTTATATATTATAACAATAAGATTAAACAAGGATTTTGTCACAATTTAACAACCAACTTTAACAACTCAAATCATTTATTTTCATGAATTTGGCCAAACCTTTATAAGATGGAAAATTAAGATTTTCTTTCCATCCTATTTAATTTGTAATTCAATCCCTCTCACCATATTTCTTAATGTATTTCAACACTAATTTTATCATTACCCACATCCGCATTCCATCCTTTTATTTCTTTCCTCATTTTGTCAAATTTCTTAGTTTAGTAAGGATGTCATTTTTTTTTTCCATTTACATCCTACTTGTTTATGTATTACTTAACCCCATTAAATATATTTCCATCCAAACTAAAATCCTAACTTAGTCAAATATAATTTTCCTCTTCTTCCATTTAGCCTTGCTATTTTTATTTTTTTTTTTACATTCAATGAGGAATCAATTCTTCTTTAATTCTAGTTTTCAAAACCCCATCTAAGGTTAATTTTATCTGTTTGAGCATGGTAATTTTTCATTCCATCAATCGCATACATTCCCTACATTTTTCTGTCAATGCCAAAATTTCAAGGGTAGCATGAAATTTCTTCAACTTTTTACTCAATTAAACACTAACCCATTCAATTATCATGCCAACAAACAAAATTTCATAACAATATCATAAATTACTACAACCAATATGCTAATCACAAAGTTCCATAATCAAGCACATCATCACCTAAGCATACATGTATGAAATTTCTACAATCAACACAATATAATCATACTTGCAACTAAGATAACAAGGAATTTAATTAGAAGAAATCTCAAGTTGAAATCATTCTTTATCTTCCTCCTTCTTCATTCTTCCTCCACACTTCATTCTTCCTCCACAAGCTTTAAAACCCTTAGATCACTCAAATATTGAGTGTAACTCAATATAAACCTTCTTTATTATCTTAACTCTCCATAATCATGCATTATTTTCAAGAATTGATGAGAGAATTGTAGAGAAGATGTAAGAAAATCCATAACTCCCCTTTCTCTCCCTATAACCCGCTGGACACCCCAAGCAAATTGGGGTATATATAGTAAAATTTTCATTATTTACATTTAAACTCTTGCCTTTCATATTTAAATTTATCTAGTCCCCATGAATCATTTTCTTTTCTTTTTCCTTTTGGTCGCTGGAAACAACCCTTTGAAGGCTGACATTTCAACTAATTAATACCATCTTTTTTTTAATTATATTACCATGTGTCTCTAGTATATTATTTTTTTTATCCGGTTACCTGTACTTTTTCATGCAAATTTTAAAAATCACCAGACATAATATTCTAAAAATTCTGAAACTTTACCCCATGGTAAAATAATATATTATAATGCTCCACACAAAGTTTCAACTCAATTTGTGAATCATATTAAAAGCTATGCGCGATAGCCCAAAACTGGTTAAATTGCAATTTTCTAAAAAAAATCCTAATTTGTTTGAAAATTTTGAAATGTTAACCAAATTTAAGAAAATATATTAGAAGTCTCCACAAAAATTTCATATTTTTCTGACAACCCGATCAAGAGTTATGAATTTTTAACGCAAGACTAGTTGATTTATGATTTTTTACCCAAAAATCAAAATCTCCTTATTTCATCCTTGTATAAAGCACCTAATCATTTTAATGTCTCATCGGAGCCACTTTACTATATTTATTTTCCATTTTTAGTCATTTATGGCTTATTCCCGTACCACGACAACATTACCAATTTCTCATCGGTGTTTACACCAGCACTTTTCTTACCATTCTTTCTTTTTGACCGGGGCTTTACAGTTTCAATATGGTTTTTATGATTTTATTATGATCTCATATCCCAGATCACGAGTTTCGCAGGTTAACCATAGTTGGCCTAAGTTAATTCAATGTGTCATCGTCTCAATATTTTTTGATGAAAAAAATGTCGTTCAAGATATCACTATTTAAGTATTTTAAAAGTATTTCGACTAGCATCTATCAGTTTTTTTACTTATTAAAATCTTTATATTTTTCAAGGTTAAAAATATATCTAACCCGCTATGTAGGGCGGGTAAAAATACTAGTGGCATCCAATTTATAAAATCTCCCATGAGTGTCATTTTACACTTTTTTAAATTAAATTGATAAAAAAAATTGCTTAATTATCTAATAATCCATTAACAAATTATATTTGCATTTGTGATGTTGATAAAATGTTTTTGATTTAAAGTCTTAAGAATTTTGAGTTAATTAAAAATAAGTAAACAAATAAATCACATCTTTCATGTTTTTCTTTTAAAGTGTATCAAAATAAGCAAAATCTATTTTTGAGATGGTATTCTGAGTTATTTAGGCCATGTTGTCTATTCAAGCGTCGACACAAACTGATCATGTCTCGTGCCATGTTAGGCCATGCGTTATAATACCTTAAGAGGAGACCATATCATGGCCTGCTTGTGCTCACTATCTGTCGCATATAGGAGTGTTCATGGATATAATTTGATTGGATTTAAATTTATAATTGTATCCTAACTCAATTTTTGATATTTTATAAATCATAAATTTGATCCATTTAAAGTTTTTTGTATCCAAGTGAATTTAATATATTAGGTTAGACTAATTTTTTTATAGATATTATAAATATCCACGGGTTAAGCTTATATTGCTAATTTTCACGAGTCCACATTCAGAAGCGGACTTAGAGCATGGATTGTGGGTGTCATGACACCCTCAATATAAGGTCTAATTTTTATACCCTCTACCATCATTAAATTTCAAATTATCTCTCATCATGAGTAAAGAGACAAGCTCTTTTTTGTTAAGTTAAAAAAAACATAATAGAAAGTCTACTAGGAAAAATTTCTAAATAAAATAAAAATAAATGTTCAATCCACAAACTATCAAATATATATATATATATATATATATATATATATATATATATATAAGGAGTATATGATATATCAGTTGGGTCAGGTTGACTGGGTTTCAAAAATCTCGACCCATCACTTAACTTGTAATATCCATTTTTTAGGTTTTTTGACCAATTATCATATGTAATATCCAAATTATTTAATTTTGACGGGTTAGGTCAAATAATATAAATATTAAAGATGAGGTGGTTTTTTTAACACCCTTGATTGCAACGTAGTCCATTATAACAAATTCTAAAAGAGATTAGTATTTCACTATGCAAATTACATAGTAAAACTATAATTTTGCCCTTGATTGGCAAAACCAATTGGCTTTGTTTTAGGGGCAGGGAGGTCTTTTTCATGGGACTTATTAGTCATTACAAGAAAAAGAGGGGTTAAATTGTTTTTTATATTTTATTGCACAATGTAATTAACTTATTATCCTTGACAATAAAAAAACATTAAGCTTTGGTCAAGGGTCATTTTAGTCTTTGACTTAATTTTCAAACAATTAAATAAAATCATTGCCCTTGAAATGTAAAATATTTTGCCTTTGATAGAGGGGTTCCTTTTCCTTTTACATTTGATTATTTGGTAGTTATTTGGGTGTCATTAGAGGTAGAAGGGCAATTTCATAAATAAGCAAAAAAAAAAAAATCTGGAAGTACATGGATAGTTTCCAACATGTTCGGAAGGTGCATATGACGATGTTTGATGGCTAAAACCTTACTTCCTAGGTGGCAGCTGAAGTGTATCGGCGTTTTCTCCACGTACAAGAAGCATGTGTGGCATATTTATTGTCGGTGTGACGTGTTTGGCCTTTTTTTCTTTTTCGCTCTCTTCTACTAGATTTTCGAGATGGCTTTAAAACAATTCAAATCAGCCTCTGAAGTTTGTTGTACCTCACAATTTTGTCCTTATTCTCTTTGTTACAATTTTTTTTTATTAAGAATAATTTCTAAAATTAAAGATTTTTCTCAATTTCATTCCTATTCTCTTTATTACAATTTTGTTTATTTAGAATAATTTATGAAGTTAAGGATTTTTTTTCAGTTTCAACCCCAATAAATATTTTGTTGTTATTATTTTTATTACTATTTATTTTATTCTAGATGGTTTTTGCATTTGTTTTTAAATCACATCATTCTTGAGTTTTTTCCTATCAAATCTAACCTTTTTTTTATTGTTGTATTTTTTTTCCTTACAAGACTTTTTTATTTATTTTTTATTATTATTTCCTCCTCCAACATTTAATTAGTCGGGTGTTTAGTTTCTTAAGTAAGTTCAAGCCTAAAATATTACAGGTTACGGGTTTAAGAGATTAACCCCGATTTACGAAGTTGACATGAGTTTCCTTAGTTTCTTTTCCCTTTTTTTCTATCCTTCAACATTTTGTTATTTTTTTCTTCACTTTCTATGGGATGTTTTAGTGACTTTTAAAATAGCCCGAGTTGCCACAGTTTTTGTTTTTTGATCTTTGTTAAATTTAGCTTTTCTAAAGGAATTTTATTTTTAAATTAAATTATATTGATTGATTTTATCTTTCAACATTTAATTTTTCAGGTGTTGAGCTTTTGAGTTGAGCCCGAGTCAAGAAATTAATGGATTGCAGGTTTGAGAGTTTAACACAGCTTTACAGAGTTCACTCGGGCTTGCTTTGTTTTTTTAAGCTTTTTTTTGTGATTTCATCTTCCAACCTTCTTTTTATTTGCTTTTTATGATATTTATCTTTCTTTTTAAGATAACAAGGGTCGCCTCATGTTTTTTTTTTAGATCTTAAATTCAGCTTCTTTAAAAGGAATTTTATTTTTTAATTAAATTAAATTTATTAATTTCATCCTTTAACATTTAATTTCACAGGTGTTGATCTTCTTAATTAGGTCAGATTTATAATTTAACGGACTATAGGTTTGAGAGATTAGCCTAGTTGTACAAAGTTCACTTGAGCTTGCATGTATTTTTTTAGTTCTTTTTTTTTCTAGTTTCATCCACTAACGTTTTGTTATTTTGTTTATTCGCTTTTTATAAGATTTTTCTATGATTTGAAAATAACAATGGTTAAATCAGATTTTTCTTTCCGACCTTAGCTTTTTTAAAAAGAATTTTATTCTTTAATTAAATTAAATTAATTGCGTGAGAGTAAGCATGAGATGCTCGATTCATGGTTTTTTTTTTTGTTTGCTATCTGGGTCACTACTTTGACATCCCTTGCAACCTCTTTCAGTTACAAAAATCTTATATTTTTCTTACTCTTTTTAAAACATTGATATCACATAAATATTTTTTTTATGTTGGTAAAAAATTAACTTGACCCATAACATAGTGAAAAGTATTTATCTAGTGCAATACTAGTACCAAAAAAGGACACCTCCCTTGTCACACTCGGGTTTAGCTTAACCGGTTAATTGAAAGTTAATTCAAGTTAAGTTTTTAATTGAATAAAATAAAATATTAACATAGTCAAACTATAATTATTCAATTGTTTGGTGAAATTTAATTTTGTACTTTAAACAACTCACGATCTTGATGGAGCTTTGTTGTCCATATGAATAGTAAAGCTCACCTTTCTTCTCTTTTTTTTTTTCCTTTCAATTTAACCTCTTTTTTAATTTTATTTTTCATTTTTCACTCTTTTTTTTCAATTTCTTCATTTTTAGATTATTTATATACCAAAACAATTGACAATCGTGATGGAGCTTCAACTCCTTTTTTTTCTTCCTTTCAATTCACCCCCTTTCTTTTTTTTATTTTTAATTTCATCCTTGTTTTTATTAATTTCATTCTCAAACTTAGATGTGAGCAGAAAAATTGAGAAAACAAATCAAGAAAAAATATTGAAAAAACCAATTAGAGAATAAAAAAAAAGACATTCATTTTGGTTTCGATTTAAAGGTTATGAAATTGATTGAACTGAACTGAACCAGATCTTAAAAATGAATATAAAATATGTTGCTTATAATATGATTTCATAAGATTGAATATAAAAGATGTTTATTTTTTTAAAAGCTTGTTGTTCATAATGACATTATACTTTTTTTTTGTTCCAAACCCTTAAGATTTACATCTTTTTGTCAAAACATGAAGTTTGATATTGTTTCTAATGTATAAAAGAAAATAGGTCAAGTGTTTGGATAGGTTTTACTTGTAACAAACTTTTATGATTATATTTATATATGTGTTGTTTGGATAAGTTCATATCTTCTTCAACTTTTGTTTTCTTTTGATTTTGTGATTATATTTATATATGTTGTTGAGCATCTACAATTATCCAATTTATTTTATGATTTTTTTTTGTTTCGCCCCTTATTCTATAAAAATCAACTAGATTTGGTTATAAAAAGCCCGAAAAAAGCCCATTAAAAAACTGACAAGTTTTGTAAACCCTCAAATAAAGACCATATATTAAAATTAAAGACTTAAATGGAAAGGAGAAAGAGAAAAATTAAAGTGGTAAAGATGGTTAGAGAAATTATTTTTGATTAAAATGAAATAGACTTGTGGTTGGAAATTTTCAAAGTTATTAAATATTAAAAGTGTAAGTGATGATTGGAAGGACTAAATTGAACAAATTAATTGAATCAAAAGAGAGTTTATTTAATGAGATGGATGAAATTAAAAAAATATAAAAAAAATGAGTTTATAGGGTGAATGTATAAATAAGAGAAAATATTGGGCCAATGTATTATGAAAAGAAATGATGGGGTCAATATAAAAATAAAAGAACGTATGATGGGTTAATATAGAAATAAAAAAAAAAACGAGGGCCTAATATGCACATAAAGAAAGTAAAAGAGGGCAAAATACAAATAAAGAGCTAGAAATCTTTCAAAAATCACACTAAAAACACAAAAGAAAGTTATATTAGAGAAAACAATAGTGTTAGGTAGAGATTTTCATAAGAAAAATTAAAGGAATTCCAAAGGGTTCAACCTTGAAAGGGGCAACAAAAAGGAGAGAAAATGAGGGTGGAAGAAACTTGATTCATCTTGGGATTTCTCTTTTAATTTCTTGTTTTTAGGAGGTAAGAAATTCTCTTAAGAAGTTGTTTTAACTTGGCCAATGTTTTTCTTGAATGATTGAGTTGCTAGAGTGTTTGGTAGAGGTTTATGATTTATAAAGTTATGAAATTGTGTTTTGGTGATGAAATGAAGGTAATTGATATTGGTTATGATTGAAAAATAGGTTAGTAGAGAGTGAGAGAGAGAGCTTTTATTTTTTAGAATGGATTTGATGAGGTTAATAGGTTTAAGAATTATGTTAAATGATGATATATAAAGGTATTATATGTTATGTTTGCTGAAAATGATAGAAAAATACTTTGGGAACACTTAGATACTTGTTAAACTTAGAAATAAAAAAACTAGATAACTTGTTTCTCAGTTTCTCCACTAAGATTAGGACCCTAAGGAAGAACTTGAGGTAATTTCATTCATGAAAGTTATAGACATGAATATTACCTTTCAAATGCAACTGACCTTACTTATATTGGAGTGACAAAACGCTAGATTTGAGATAAAGACCGAATAAGGTCTAAACTGAAATTAACAAGATAATTTTTCATGCTATTGTAATTTGTGAATTAGACATGAATATTACCTATCAAAGGCAACTGACCTTACTTAAATTGGAATGACGAAACGCTAGATATGAGATAAAAACCAAATAAGAGTCTAAACTGAAATCAACAAGACAATTTTTTGTGCTACTGTAATTTGTGAATTTAGTCATATAGATGACAAAACTGGTTTTAGTCATCTCATCAAAATTGAATACCTATGTATTAGATTTCTAGAAAAAGAAACCACGTATAAAACCGAGTTCTATAACTCCAATTATAATCAAATATTGAACAATTTTCTAGTTAATTATGTCAAACCACATGAAATTGGTGAATTATTAACTCTTATTTGGAGTTGTTCTTGATTAAAACTGTTAAAATTATTGAGGGAATGAACATGAAAAATATGTGTAGTTATAGACAAAGCTTGAAATTAATATAGTGTGCCTGTTGGTACAGGTGAGACTTTGGACACTAAACAACAACAAAGGACGACCAGCAGAGCACGTACTTCATGTAGGTGTTTGACATCTTAAACAATTATGTTAAAGTTAATTATGGTTCTTGTAAAATGCATGTTAGAAGTTTTACTATGCGTGTTTATTATAAGAATATTGTTTGAACCAGTTCCTTGGCCCGGGAATTAGTGTCTTATGAATGGGTTATTATTTGAACTAGTTTCTTGATGTGGGAAGTGATGCTATGTAAATGTGTTATTCTTTGAATCAGTTCCCTAATTTGGGATTGGTGCCCTGTAAATGGGCTATGGGTTGGACTAGTTTCCTTGTGCTAGGATTAGTGTTTTAAGAATGGGGGGTTAAGAGAACTGGTTTCCTGGTTTGAGACCGGTGCCTTGTTAAATGGGCAAATGTGAAAATTTATTATAAGAATTAGGGCTATTTTCTTTAAAATAAAATTTGATAGTGTGCTATCAAATTTCTTAAATTGTTTAATTGATTTTTTGGTGCTTTTATAAATTAATTTGTAAGTTCATCTTAGTATTGTACCATTTAGTTGATGTATTAGTGTTTTTTTTTTTTTGTATATCTACTTAGTTTAATAAGTTAAAGGAGAAATATTGTTTTGCGATTGTCTGTAGTATTTTATTTTGTTAAACTTTATTTTGATTGTATGTAGTCCATTAATTTTGTATTGTATGTGTAAATTATATAGAGCTTTATTTTGTTGAATTTTTATGTAGAAATTTTATCTTTATCATCTAAGTTATATGATGCATGCATGAAATTGATGTCAGTAATTAATCGATTGTTTCTTTATTTAATGTGTATGTATTGCTTTTATATTTTATGAAATGAAAGTGTGGAAAAACATTTGGTTACATGAAAACTACTTAAGTCCAGAAGGTTAGATTGTGGATTTAGTAGTTAAACGGTATGGATGATATCTTGATACCAATTATATATATATAAACAAACTAACTTCCTTGGTTTTCTTCTTATTATTTTGGAATCCATGTTAATAGTATTTGCAAGTTTTGCTTGATTTTCTCTTTAAAAAACCAAATCCAACCGAAAATGATTGGTTCAAACTAGTTTTCAAATACGGTTCTAAATATATAAAAAGAAGTTTCACTTTGGTTGGTTTTTTTTAATAAAAAACTAAATCGAATTGAAAATGCTCACTCATACTTAGATCTTTTTAATAGTTATTCGGATTGTTTTTGAACCAACTAAATCAACTAAATCATTTGAGAGTAATTTTCATATTTTCCAGTTTAAACTCGGGCTAAGAAAAGAGTTGAGTCAAAATGATTTTTTTATCAAGTTCATTATTTCTTTTTTAATTTCATTTTCATATTTTTTTACCGGTCGACCAGATTGTCTTTAAACCAACCAAGTCACCTGAGTCATGACAGAGCAACTACCTTATGGTTTAATTTTAGACCTGAACTAAACAAGAAGTTGGATCGAGAAGTTTTTTTTAATTTAAATTTCATAAATTTTTTCTCGATTTCATTCTTAGATTTTTTTATACCAATCGACTAAGATGTTTTTGGATCGACTAAGTCAATTGGATCACATTGAGATAACTCTTACATGATTTGATTTTAAACCTGGATTAGATAAGAAGTCAGATCAAGAGATTTCATAGTTAACCTATTAGTGCAGAGTTAATAAAAATATAAAATAATTTTTTATAACTTGGATGTTTTTTATTATGTTGAAAATTCTTTTAATCTGACCCATAACATAGTATAAATCTTTTAACTAGTTCAATCTAAACATAGATGAGTTGATGTTTTTTAATCAACTTGGATTAATTTATTAATTTATTTTTTTCCAATTAGTTTCAAGATTTGATCTGATAAGTGTGCCTTTTTTTTTTAAAAAAAAATATTGTTCTCTTTTTGTTGCAATCACATAATAAAGGAGGCTTTATGTATGTGTGTGTATTAAAATACATGAGAAAATCACTTTGCTGATATTATATACATAGAGTGTTTGCATTGTAGACCACATTATAAATATAAAGTGTTTGCATTATGGACCACACCGTAAATGTTCAGAGAACTATAAAGGGTGTTATCTTTTCTATTTTTTATTCCAAAAGCTGCTAGTGCGTGTTGGGTCAAGACATAACCACCTGTGACTATTGGGTCTGGCATGGCCGCTAGACTCAAGGCTATTGAGTAGTTTAAATATTTGTTTTATAGAAAATAAAAATAATAATAATTATGATTTTTGTTTAGGATAGTTTAAATGTTTTTTTATAAAAAATAAAAAATAATTAATTAGCATTTTGGTTTATAATATTTCAAGAGTAGTTTAAATGTTTTTTTATAACAGATAAAAAAATTAATTAGTATTTTTATTTAGGATATTTCAATGATAGTTTAAATGTTTTTTTTATAAAAATAAAAAATAATTATAAAAATATTAATTAACATTTTTATTTAGAATACTTCAAGGATAGTTTAAATATTTTTTTATAAAAATAAAAAAATTAATTAAAATTTATGTTTAGGATATTTTAAGGATAATTTAATTTTTTTTATAAAAGTAAAAAAAAATTATAAAAAAATTAATCAGGCATGGCTGCCAGACCTAATGCTCTTCAAAGGTAATTTAAATGCTTTTTTTAATAAAAAATTAGGAATAATTTAAAAAAATTATTTAGGATATTTCAAGAGCAATTTTAATATTTTTTAGAAAAATAAAAAGATAATTATAAAAACATTAATTAGCATTTTTGTTTATGATACTTTAAGTGTAGTTTAAATATTGTTTTTATAAATAATAAAATAATAATTAGGATTTTTATTTAGGATACTTTAAAGATAATTTCAATATATTTTTAGAAAAATAATTTTGTTTTATAAAAAACATTATTTAGCATTTTTGTTTAGATACTTCAAGAGTAATTTAAATGTTGTTTTTATAAAAAATAAAAAATAATTGTAAAAAAAATTAATTAGCATTTCTATTTAAGATATTTCATGGGTAGTTTAAAAGTTTTTTGTTTTTTATAAAAAAAATAAAAAATATTTATAAAAAATTATTTAGGATATTTCAAGAATAATTTATTGTTTTTTATAGAAAAATAAAATAAAATTATAAAAAATTAATTAGCATTTCTGTTTATCATACTTTAAATGTAGTTTAATTTTTTTTATAAAAATAAAAAAATTTATAAAAACAATTAATGAAACATAGCCGCCAGATTCAAAGCTTTTGGGTCTGGTATTTCTGCCAGATCCAAGTTTATTATATCTAGTATTATTATCAGACTCAAAACACTTATTATAAAAAATATTTTTTTTTGAAAATAAATTATTATTGACTTGATATCGAGTGAGAGTAATATGATCATATATTTTAAATTGTGTTGAATGTA
>Ga0325414_1004152_pt1 | contig 15133 bp, 9 predicted proteins | sample PopdelMetagenome_8_FD_206183 | JGI IMG/M metagenome (GOLD analysis project Ga0325414, IMG submission 206183) | Populus deltoides microbial communities from Bellville, Georgia, United States - Leaf-PdKOR-R3 | ecosystem: Host-associated > Plants > Phyllosphere > Phylloplane/Leaf | place: USA...
GTTTGAGAGAGAGAGAAAAATCATGAGGCAGAGTATTAGAAAGTACAAAGAAAAGTTATCTGCAAAAATATTTAATTCAAAAACTCTTTCATCTTATTAATACATTTCTTTTTTATCAATATTTTTTTAATAAATAATTATTTTTTAGACAATTGTTTATCAGAATCATAAAAACAAATTTTAATAAAAACAAAAAAATATATATATGTTTTGATATTTTTTTATGCCGATGTATTAGAAAGATGTTTTAGAAATGAAAACATTATTATAATACTTGGTATTATTATGAGGAGTTTTTTGGAATTTGTTTTGATTAATAATACAATAAAAAAGATATTTGTATGAAAGACAGAATTAAAAAATCAAGAAACAAAATGTATTTTCTCATCAAAACCTATTGTTATTCATATAATTTTTTTAAATAAGAAAACAGTTCATTGTCAAAAGTAATTAAAAACAATATTGGCAATAACTATAATGAATTGTACATCATTTTCATAGAGAATCCATGATGAAAAACATTAAAATATATATATATATATATATAGCTATTTCGCATATAATAATTAAAGATACAATTGCTAATATTAAAAAAGAAAGCTAGAATCTTATTTGAAAATAAATGTTAAAGTAAAAAATATCTAATGAAGTAATATCTTAAATATGAATTTATTTATTTTATTATAATTAAATTTAATTAAAATCTAAGAAAAGATTTTAAAAAAATCATGAAGGATTGTATAAAGAAAGCGCTTGATGATATTGTAAAAAAAAAAAACACTATAATATTATTTTAAAACATATTTCAAAATTGAATAGTATTTAATGAAATAATACTCTATCCTCTACTCTTTTTTTATGAGTTTTTTATTATTTTTTTTATAAATTTTAATTAAAATTATATTTAGGATAACACGTGGCCTAAAATAGAGTATGATAGGCGTGTGTAAGCCTACAAGGACAAGCTTGTATGCCTAATATTTTTTTTTTTTATTAAATTGGATGGATGATGCACCATCTGTTTAATTTTTTTAAACTTTTTTCCCACTTGAAAACACCTAAGAAACACTCTAAAGATCTTAGTAAACTCATTTCTAACTTTAAATGACCTTTTAATCCATAAAAAAAAGAAGCAAAAACTAACCTAAAGAAAACAATTCTCGAAGCTTAATCTACTTATTTTGACAAGTTGATGGATCACCAAAACCTAAATAGTATTCCTCTTATTAAATGAAATCTATTGATACCAAGATTATGTTTTTCATTGCTCAAAAGTGGCAACTCGATAACTTTTTTTTTTTCTATATTTTTGGTTACTTTCTCTGTCCCTTTTAAACTCAAAAAGTGAATAATGAACAAAATAAAATTTTGGATCTAAATTTAAAATCCAAATAACAAGGAGATCAAAAATGAAAATGTAAAAAATTTGTGGACCAACATTTTAAAAAGCACACTTCATGAATAATAGTTTTTTTTTAGATGGATGCTTTTTTGTTTTAGTGTCAAACTTGATCCTAAAAGTTTCAATTATTTTTAATCAATAAAATTAAAATATATTCTGCCAAATCGAGTATCGGCTCAACATTGGAATGCTTTTTTAAGACTATAAGAACCCATAGCAAGCTAATTTAAATAAATTATTAGCTTCAAGTCCCAGACAACACAATGTGTAAGAAAAAAAATTGAAAAAAATAATTATTAACTAAACTAGAAAATGCTTCAATGATAAAACAAAAGTGAAAACATTGTTCAATCCATGATGTTGAGTAGTCAAAAGTCAAATGCTTTAATTGGAGTTGTTTATGGCTAAAGTTTTATAGACACATTGAAGACACAATGGTCTATAATCTAAATGGTGAAGATTGGATTTAAAGAAGCATAATTAGTGTTTTTTGTCTATGAATAGTAATCACAATTTTGTGATTCATATAATGGGAGAGAAAAAAACATTTATGTTATATTATGATTGATTTGGGAATCTTGAATTTATATATGAGAGAGAGATAGAGAGATATAGAGTTCATCAACAGATATAGATTCATAAAAAAAAGATCATAAGAACTTTATCTATATTGTCAAGCTCGATAAGTAAGCTAAACGCTATTATGAAATGATGGATGCAATGAAGAAAGTGATAAAAACTTGATATTGAATTAACAATGAAGAAGAAACACTTACTCTTTATTGGCTATTCTAATATGAATGGTGTGATGAAGGGATCATAGAGAATATTGTCCTCAATTGAGCAAGAGGAGTATTCAAAACGGAATGAAAACCAATGTGAAAAGGATAAAAGAGTATAAGAAGATAGAAGTAGATTTAACTCATGTTTATAATGTTATTATAACTATGATTGATGGGCATCTCATTTCATTATTTGCAGCTTGAAATTCCTTTGTGTTTTACTATAAAATGAAAGATGGTTATTACCAATATCTAGCTAAATTTCATGGTAATAATAGGAGGAAGGAGGTAGTTAATCAATCACTTAAGACATATAATATTGCCACAACAACTACATACTAAACTAGACCCAACTAGTTTAAAAATAATAATGGTGTCGACAAGTCTACTTACAAATACAATCATTGCAATAAGATGGGTCATATTTAAAAGTCGATGATACGAGAATGTGGGATATCCATAATAGTAGGATCATACTCGTGATTCATGAAAAAAGAATTTCAAGAAGACCCCCCCTGCAACAATAGTTGAAACAAAGACAAAACATGATGTTGTTGAAAAAACCTCAATATTAGTAGTTGCAAATAATGGTACTAAGGTTTTAAATATTTTTACATTTATTTCTAATAGTATATGGATAATTAATTATGGTGATATAGATCAATAAAATTTGATTCTAAACATGTTTCATCCTTTAAACCATCCCCATGAAAATTTATTTCTACTACCAATGTTACTCCAACCTTTTGGAGAGAGTTCTTTGACCCTCACTGATAATTTGAATTTAGATTTGTTCTAGTTGTTCCATCATTATATTATAACTTGTTGTTAATTTCTTAAATAACCCTAGCTTTATCTGGTGTGGTAATCTAATGGCCTGAATATTGTGTGCTTAACAACATCCAGACTAGATAGACAATTAATGGGGGTATTAAACAAGGGAAGCTGTATTATTTGGATTTAGCGTCAAAAAGTTCTATCATGTTACATCAAGATTTAATAGTGGTTTTCTTTAAGGGAAAGAAGAAGACAAATAAAATATTGTTATGGTATCAACATTTGGGGTATGCTTCTTTTGGTTATGTAAAAAATATATTTTTGAGTTTATTTGAAAAAAATTGATGTTCCTAGTTGTTAATATGATGTTTGTGAACTACCAAAAAGCATCAAACTTTGTTTTTAACAAGTTTGAATAAAACTCCACATCCATTTATGATTATATATTATTATGTAAAGGATCCATCCAAAGTCATTACTTTGGATAGATCCTGTTGATGAAAGTGAATTTGTTACCTTTAATGGTGACAATACCAGGATAACCTACGTTAACTTGATGAAATCCACAAGATTTGTTTATTTCAAAACTTTTATAAAATAGTTAAACCTCAATACAAGAAATAATTTTAAGTTCTTAGTAGTGATAATTAGGGAGAATATCATAGTCTCTACACTTCATATGTATTTGAAAACACATGGAACTAGTAATTAAACTACTTGTTCCAATACAACTTAGTAGAATAAGGTTGGTGAACATACATCTCAGTAGAATAGGGTTAATGAACATAAAATTTAACACTTGTCAAAGGTTGTTTATGATTCATTATTAAAAGTTTATATTGTTAGGTTTCTCAAAACACATATACGCAACGAAAATGATAAATTTAAAATTTTTCAGGAGTCTTAAGGATCCCGTTAGATAAATCTAGAGTTATTTAGTGTTTAAATGAAGATTACTTAAAGACTAGATATTCTTTTTGGCTTTGAATAATTACTTCAAGGCTGGGTTATTGCAAACCACAAACCGTCCAAATATCCGGCCTTTAACAGTAACCCACATGAATCACAAATGATAAATCTTTTAAATTTTTTTAGGAGAGTGCCAACTCTTTTATTTCGTGTTTTAGGTGTTTCTGTATTGTACTATACTAACATTCTCTTAAGAAATAAGAGGTATAATGACACAATCAGATAGTTTATGTCTTATCCCAAGTGCAGGAGTGTCAAAGTAATAAATAACCCGGCAAGACTGGGGTCGATCCATAGGGAGGTTAACTATATTAATTACAAATAAAGAAAAAGATTTGAAGAGAATAATAACAGAAAAGGAGTTGAAGCGAGTTTTAGGATGTGATATTGATGCAAGAATTAAACAATGATAAAACAGTTGTCAATGTTAGAGGATCCACAAATGATATTTCAAATAAGTATAGTATAAACTCTTTTTATTAATCGGATGATTTTTAATTAATAACTCATTATAAATTATTAACATGATCATATTAATTATCTTATTTAAGTAACACCATACTTTTAAATATTGTCAGGTATTCATGATTCTAACTTATGTTAACAATAAATCAAGTTCTTCTCATAATAACGATGTCGACCGAAGACAATTAAGAATCAAGCATTTATTGTACCATTGATTCTACAACACAAATTTAGATTAACCATTTAACAAGCAAGGTATTAAGAATTGGTAAGATAAAAATGATAAGACATGTTAATAGCAAATTTTCTTGGATATAAGCATTGAAGTCCATGTTGAGTTTATATTATACTTATTTCAACACCATTAGTGAAACCTTTTCACCTTGACATGATAATCTTAGCTAAGCATAATGAAGAAGAAGAACATAAATAAACAAGATAAGAAGATAGTTAACTAAGTATAGTAAAGGAAATGAAAAGCATAAATAAGAGAATAATGAAAATATAACATGAAAGGGAACTTGAATAATAAAAATATAGAGAAAAAAATAAAAAATTAATTTTGATTTGAAAATCAAGATGCCTAAATATATAGCAAATGTCTCCTTTTATAGGCTAAAAGAACTATTCATTTAGTAATTAACTATTGAATTAGTAGTCAACTAATGACTTAGTGGACTTGGTGATTTAGGTATGGATTTGTTTCTGGATGAAATGACATTGTTATGATCAGAATTTGGTAAAGTGGTCTTCATAAAAGTTGTAGGAATCTGTCTCAGCTTTCCACCAAAAAAATAATGAGCTCATTTGGACTTCTAGACCTCAAGATATAGATTGAACAGTGAATATTATCTAAGTTGCAGGACAGATTCCGACTTCTCTTTTGATGTTAAGATTTGAACTCCAAAACGGCGGAATTGAGTCTTGGACTTTTCATGAATGTTTTAGACCTATGTCTTAGCTTTCCATCAAGATAAACCAGACCTAAATCCAAGGCTACAATTCCAGTTATGACCCAATAATTGAATGGTGTTCCAGTTTGAACCAACATCTCTTCTCCAAGCTTAGCCCTTTCTTTCTCCTTTCACATTCAATAGTTAATTACATCAATCAATCCTTTGAATTGTGAGATATGCCTGCATTTAAAATGATCATTTACCATAAATTAAAACTATCTTATATTATCAGACTTGTTATTATAAAACATACTTAAGTTAGGGAATTTAATAATATTTTAAGTGCAATATGATGATATAAAACCTTAATGAGAATGCACTTTTAAGTACTAATCATATAACATTCTATTTATAGAAAAACGTAAAAACCTTATAAATGATAAAATATCAATTTCCCCCTTAAATAATATCACACATGTTATTTTAGGTTAATTTTATAAATTTATTCTATCAAATCCTTAGTTGATTGTTTCTAGGTATATAATTGTAATTCTCTGTATTAATTATATTCTAGTCCTTAATTTCTAAATTTTATTTACAATCAAATCACACTTAATTAATCATCCCATTTTAATTTCTGACCAATGATTCTTATGTGTGTGACCCATTAGATTCCCTAATAATTTGGTCTAAATATAAATCACAATTTCATATAAAATAAGATTAAATAAATTAAACAATTTAATTTATTATCAATTTAAAACTTGATTGACTTATATTTAAAAATTAAGTATAATGTATAACAACCTGTCATTATCCTCTAAATATTACGAAAATCATAAGTGGTTTGACTTAACCTTTTAGTGATCAGTTTCTTAGTGCAATTATTATTCCTTTATCAAGAATGTTCTGCTTAAGACATTATAGTATATAGTATGTCTATTTTATTAAATCGTTTTAGTTCTTAACATTACAGTCATTGATTATTTGAAAAATATTTTGAAACTATTTTCAAAACTCATTCTACATTGGCCAAAGATTTCACAATTAATGCTATTTAAGGCCCCGTTTGTTTGCAGGAAAGTAGTTTTTTTTTGGAAAGTGAATTCCGGGGAAAGTGAATTCCGGGAAAGTATTTTCCGATGTTTGGTAGTATAATGAAAAATGAACTGGAAAACACTTTCCAGTATTTGGTTATGTTATGGAAAATGAACTGTAAAATAATTTATTAACGAATTTAATTTTTTTCTCAAATTTATCTAATATATAAAAAATATTAAATATAAATATTTAATCACTTACAATAAAAGAATAAAATCTTAAAAGTATAATGATGAATTTTTTTATTATATCCTATATTCATATATAGCTTATTTTATAGATATGTTTGTTTTCATATGAAGAAAGCTAAATTAGCTTATGGTATTAAGTAAGAGTTAGATATTTGGGTTTTTTGATATGAAGATTTTTTTAAAAGATAAATAAATATAAAAATATTTTGATGGGTTTTTGGATAAAGATTGTTTTTTTTTACGGGTATAGGCAATTATCCCTATAATATCCCTTTAATATTCTAATATGATTTTTTAATATGTATTTGATAGATGATTATTTGTCCTTTTTTTTAATAAGTATTGTGTAGATGATAAAATATTACATTAGGTTAACAACTATTTTAATCTTAATTTTTCATCACTGAGAACCAATTAAATTTAATTTAGAAACAAAAATGTCTTGTAATTAAAATAAAATGATTTATACAAGTCCTTATGTTTGGATGCTGTGCCACCCACCCGCTTAAAAAAACAAAGAAATCATCAAAAGTCATAAACATTCACATCTAATTCACTATTTTAAGCAAAAACAAAAGCAAAAAAGTGGACAAGACAAAAACCTTGTCAAAAAGAAAAGTTATATCCATCTGCTTGTTAGCAATATTCTGAAGAGCTGACACTTCTCTTCTACCCTCATTACATGAAATCACCACCGGAGTGTGAACCCTCAACTCATCCTCATTTAGTGGCCTACAAAAACATCATCCCTCAGCTGAAAATTAATCTAAAAAAGAACCCAATTTATAAAAAAAGAGAGACTGACTTGCAACGCACAATGACCTGCACAATGACACCCTTTTCTTTATCATGTTTATTGCTGGAATTGAAATTGAAGTCCCCAGATCGCAGATCTCTTGCTGAGTTATCAGTTGATCACGGAGTATGTGATGGTGATGACGATGGCGAAACCATACCTCCTCCTCTTCTTCTCTGCTGTGATGAAGAAGAAGAATCCTTTTTTTTCCCAGTTCTGTTCGTCTTATCCACCAATTCCTCCAGTCCCTATAATAACTTGATGATGACATGTTTTGTGAACAAAGGAAAGGAAAGTGTTTTCCTTAGAATAAGGAAAGGAAAACACTTTCCTGGCATAAAGTGTATTATTTTCCTTTGACCGGAATTTAGATTCCTTTGACTAATTTTCCTTATATTTGCCAAACATGGGAAAATGGAGAAAATGGTTTCCAGGAAAATGAATTCCTGGAAACAAACAAGGCATAAGAACTAATAAAACATTTTGTTTAATTCACATAGGGTGATAAATCCTCTCTTGATTACTCAAACACCTTTATAGAGTTTATGTTATACCTAATATCTGCTTGTTTGTTACCCTTAATTAGGACAACATGTGGTTAGGATCAAAGCATTAAGCTCCCTATATATGATTACTTATTGATCTCAAGTTTAAGGATCACTTACATAACTATCATGAAAGCCTTTTCATAGATATAAGTGATCTCTTGCGGGTCAGTTCAGTGTACATGTAATCTAACAAGCACTTACATGTTAGTTTCAGGTACCCCTCATACCTTAGTTAATAATAGCAGTTTAAGGATCACTTACATAACTATCATGAGAGCTTTTCCATAGATATAAGTGATCTCTTGCGGATCAATTCAGTGTACATGTCATCTAACAAACACTTACATGTTTGTTTCAGGTATCCCTCATACCTTAGTTAAGAAGAGCAATTATTTTATTTCATAAAGAAAAGAACATAATATGCATCGATCTCACTAGGAACATCTAAGAATAATGCTTTGAAGTAATAGAAATCTCATAATTATAACAACTTTATAATTTTTTTTTGTAAAGAGTTTTTGTCTTATATACTTTATCTATACTCTGGATTTATTAATCAAATATAAATGAATATTAAAGATAAAGAAAGCCTTTATTAATAACAAATATATTTTACATGAATAAAATCAGTACTATGTGTAACCAACTGATTGACTACATGATATATTTACTAACAATGCCTCACTTGCACTAAACCAATCATTTATGTATCTAATATAATATCCCTCTATATGGTGATAATGTTTATGTTGGGATAATGTTTTAGTAAGAGGATCTATAAGATTATTTTCAAAGGTTACTCACTCTATTTTTACATGTTTTCTTTTTATGATTTCTCTAGCCTATAAACATGTTTGGGTCTTTGATGAGATCTTGGTTTCTTATTTTATGTAATACCTCCATTGTTATCATGTTACACAGCTTATAGATCAATAATTTTATGAACCAATCTAGTTTAGTAATGAACTTTTTCATCCAAACAGTCTCTTTTGCTGCCTTAGACACATACATGTATTCAAATTTAGTTGTAGAATTAGTTGTGGTCTTTTATTTGAAACTCTTCCAACTTACAACACCTTCATTTAGAGTAAAATAAATATCCTGATTGAGATTTGTTATCATCAATATCTGATTAAATACTAACATCTAAAAAATCATAAACTTCTAGTTCATGTCCTCGATGGATCATAAAGACATTCTTAATTCTTCTTAAGTACTTAAGAATGCTTTCAACTATCTTTTAGTGACTTTAATCTGAATTTGATTGGTATCTATTTGTTATGCTCAAAGCATAAGATACATCTAATCTTATACATAACATTGCATACATAATGGATCCTATAGTCGAAGCATATGGAATCTTTTCCATCATATCTCTCTCAATTTGTGTTATAGGACATATATCTTTGGAGAGATGTATTCTTTGCGAAATAAATAAATATCTTATCATGGACTCCTCCATGCTAAACTATTTTAGCATCTTATCTATGTATATAAATTAAGATAATCCAAATATATCTTTATTTCTAATACATATGATGTTTCTCTCATACCTTTTATAGAGAAATTATTGAACAACCATATCTTTACTGATTGGAGTAAAGGAATGTTGTTTTCTATCAATAATATGTCATCTACATATAATAGTAAAAAAATGACTCTATTCCCACTAACCTTTTTATAAACATAAGGTTCATCTATATTTTTTTTTTATGAAATCAAACTGTTTGATTATCTCATTTTTAAAAATGGATATTCAAACTCCTTAAAGCTTGCTTAAGTCCATAAATAGATTTTTGTAGCTTGCATACTTTATTAGTAAATTTTTTAGATTCAAAACCTTCAAGTTGTGTCATATACACATCTTTATGTATATTTCCATTATGAATGCAGTTTTGACATCCATTTGCTAAATTTTATAATTATTGTATGCAGCTATAACAAGCAAAATTCTTATGGATTTTAACATAGCTATCGGTGAAAAGGTTTCATCAAAGTCAACACTTGTTTTTGTCTATAACTTTTGGCAAATAATATAGCTTTGTATGTTTGCACATTGCCATCCATATTAGTGTTTCTCTTAAAGACCTATTTACATCCAATGAGTTTTATCCTTTTAGGTGGATCAACCAAAGTCCAAACCTAGTTAGTGTACATAAAATCCATTTAAGATTTCATGAATTTAAGCCATTTGTCAGAATCAATATTAGATATTGCTTCCATATAATTGGTAAGCTCATCAGGTATGAGCAATTCACCATCATCAACTTTCATGAGAAGTTGATATCTCAACTGTGCATAATGTGTTCTACCAAATCTATAGAGTTCTTATGCTTTTTGAGTTTCAAGTTGAGTATCAAATGTTATAGCCTCGAACACTTGTTCCATTTGGATGTTTATTTGTGGTTCTTTAACTTCATTAAGTTTTATCTTTCTCTCACTACTCGTTTCAAGAACAAATTCTTTCTCTATAAAGGTAGCATATTTTTGGATAAACACCTTTTGTTCAACGAGATGGTAGAAATAATATTTGACAGATTCTTTTGGATATCCTGTAAACTTATAATTATCTAACTTAGCTCATAGCTTTCCAAATACTGTATTCTTTACATAAGTTTACATCCCTAAATCTTTATGTATGATATGTTTAGTCTCTTATAATTCCATATCTCATAAAGAGTCTTATCAACATATTTTAATGGAACCCTATTTAAAAGGTATACAGTAACTTTCAGGGCATAGCCCTAAAAAGAAGATGGAAGGTCTGTATAGCTCATTATGGATCGTACCATATCCAATAAGATACAATTTTTTTTTTTAGAAACTCCATTAAGTTGTGTTTAAGAGGTGTCCATTGTGAGAGAAATTCCATTATCTTTTAGATAATCTTGAAATATCTGGCTCAAGTATTCATCACCTCGGTCCAATTAAAGTATTTTGATACTCTTTCCAATTTGTTTTTCAACTTTATTTCTGAATTCTTTAAACTTTTTAAATAATTCAAACTTGAGTTTCATTAAATATACATAAACATATCTAGAACAATCATCAGTAAATGTAATAAAATAAGTATATCCACCTATGATACAAATCATTATTGGTCCACATACATTTATATGTATTAAACCTAAAAAAATTTTAAACCTTTCACTCTTTCTAGAAAAAAAGATGTTTTGATCATTTTAATCAATAAATAAGCTTTACAAGTTTCATATGATTCATAATAAAAAAAAAGGATCAAATATCCTTCATTATGTAACTCAGTGGTTCTTATTTCATTGATATGACCTCATCTACAGTACCGTAAATAATATGAATATTGATTATCTAATATATTCTTCTTGTGTTTTATATTGAACATGGACATTTCAAGATAAAGTATATATAAACCATTTGTATAATCATTAGATCCTTAAAACAAACACCATTATTATATAAAAAATAACATTTCCCCTCAATAATAAATTTAAATCCATTTAAAAATGGATATGATATTTCTAAAAGGTGCTAGAATATAATAACAATTATAAGTTCTAGTATAACTCACTTGACAAAGTTAATGCAACAACCCTTACTTCATTACCAATTTGTAGGCCCACTTTACCTTTATTCAACCATAAACACACATGAAGCATAAACTTCAATAAACTTTTTAGCCTTCACGGTTGTAAGATAATCTTTGTAATTCCTCTTGTAGTGGTTTTCCTTGCCACAATGATGACAAGTACCCTCATCATTCTTGATGCCCCTAGTAGACTTCCTTGTTTTAAAGATAGAACCCTTATTCTTATTGTTCTTTTTCTTAGATATTCTAGAAGACTGAACTAGGAAAACATGAGCTTTTTCTTAAAAGCCTCTTCAACAAATCTAAGCATATTTAACAATGTACTATCCAATTAATGCACATGATAATTTGTAATGAATTGCAAAAAGCTTTGGGGTAATGACTATAAGACCAAGTCAACATTTAACTCATAGTCCATGACAAAACCCAATTAGCCTAATTTCTCAATATAGCCAATCATTTTCATAACATGGGTGTTCATTAAGGAACTATCCGTCATCTTATAGCAGAACAATTCCTTAAATGTCTCATACCTCTCAGTCCTACTAGTTGCATCAAATAACTGACTAACATCCATATTCTCATGTTGTCTTTGAAGTTCAGGTGTCATATTGACTAACATAACATATATAGCCTGCTGATTGTCATCAATAAGATGTTGATATGTATTGTTAACTTCTTCATTAACATCCTTATCGAGACAAGAGGAATTGGATTGTAAAGAAAATATAACATTCTTTCGTGTTTGAGAACAATTCTCATATTATGGTATCAATTTAAAAAGTTTGGTCTAGTTAATTTGTTAGCTTCAAGTATGTTGCGCAAGGATATGATACTACTTCTCATTTTTATCTATCAACCTATTCATGTATAGATAACGAGTATTAATTTCATGCGTACATATTTAAATCCAAATTCGAATAAGGTTTTTAGTCTTAACTTGATTTTCCATTATTTTCTTGCAAATTAATAGCCCTCACTATTAATTCAAAAGTCCCACTTAGATCTCCTAGTGGGCTACGATCCTATTTAATTTATATAACCTTAAGTAACTCAACAAATCACAATAAATTAAACTAGGTAGATAATATAGTTAATCAATCACATCTTTATGTGACTCCTAGATCAATTAGGTGACAACTCTTTGTCTAAACATATCATATATGTTTTGCCCAACTATTATCTCTAGTCTTATATGATCATAAGTAACTCGTCCAAATTATATAAGTTAGTTAAATAGGATCTAATTTAATAAAATTAAACATCTTTGATTAATAGTAACCTTGAGTAACTTAACAAGTTATCCATGAATAGAACTCTGGTTTTATGCATATAAAATTTAAAAAAACAAAATATCATATTCTCAACATGTAATATATTAATGAGAGATTTATTATCAATTTTAATTAGGTCTCATTACATGGCATAAATATATCATACATAACAATTATATATTAGCATATACTTCTAGCATGCCATTCTAATTAGATGATTATGAACATATTTAAACTAATTGTATTGAGCCATCAAAGGGAATTTGATGGTTAAAACTTAGGTAGCTATTGCAAATCTTCATAAGTCCTTTGAGAGCAGCGTGATTACATCCTTCATCACCATTTTTTCTTCTTTTTGGATTACAAAATAATTTTTCTATCTAAATTTCTACATTTTTAAATTACATAACATTTACATAGTTAATTAAGAAACCTTGAGTTATATTTAAGGGGAATTAGATGAGAAAAGAATTTTACAACCTTAGAAGAAAAATAGAGAAAAATCACAACACAGATGCCTTATTTAATATTACAATCATTCAACCATAAAAAACATAATCACATTGGTCTTTAATGTCCATAACCATCCATCATGCATAATAACACATTAATATGCATAAATAAATATATTACATGCTTCAATTCTAATTATTGGTTTTATGTGCAATTTTTAAAATAAAAATTTCTAACACTTATAAATATTAAAGCAAATCCAATTTGATAATTTCTCAAACTTAATAAATTTTGTTTAATATAAATCCTTTCGTTGAGAAATTTCTTTTCAAAATTTAATAAGAAAATTAATCATATTAAAATTCTTGTTAATATCATAAACTATTTTAGGATCAATTAAATAAAAATATTTTAGCTTAAAAACTCTCTTTACTTCAGAAAAAATATTTTTGTAAACATTATTTAATTAGACATTTTATTAAATCCTAATCATATTAGGATATAACCGAACTCAAAAATTTTAATTAAACCATAATCCAATAAAAAAAATTAATTCTATAATTAATTTAATTTAAGAATTCTTTTTAATATAAAATCATTATTTTATATATAGAGAGCTAAAATTATAATTTCGACCCCAAATATACCTAAATATGATTAGATATATGTTGCATAAGTAGAATTATAATTCTAATCCTTAAAAAACCCTAAGATAGGTTACAGGGGCAGAATCATAAATTTTACCCCTTCTTCTTCTTTTTCTTTTTCTTGCTACAACAACTAGTGGGTATATTACCCACCACTAGTGATAGCATAGGAAGCAGTGGCCATGGCCGTATTGAGCCAAGCAGTGCAAGACAGCCTATTCGCTACTATGTACAACTACGTGATCGTAAGGCAGCAACCTCGCGTTGTGCAGCCTTTTCAGGGGCTATAGGCACGCCACCAGATGCTATGCTTGGTAAAGAAGTAGCCTTCATCGTTACCTCGCCAACTAGCAGCGAGGTGGTCTGTGCACACAACACATGTTAGTCGTGCCAGATGGATTTGAGACTTTTTTTAAAATTCATTTTACATTGGCAAATGATTTTACAATTAATACTATTTGAGAACAAATTAAATATTTTATTTAATTCATCTAAAGTGATGAATCATCTCTTGATTATTCAAATACCTTCATATAGTTTATATTATATCTAATATTTGCTTGTTTGTTACTCTTGATTAGGACAACATGTGGTCAGATCAAAACATAACATTCTCTATATAAGATAACTTAATGATTTCAAATTTAAAGATCACATACACAACTATTACGAGAGCCTATCCATAGATATAAGTGATCTCTTCATATGAAATTCTCTTGCAGGTTAGTTTAGTGGACAAGTCATTTGACAAGCACTTGTATATTAGTTTCAGGTATCCTTCATATCTCAGTTTATGAGAGCAGTTACTTTTTTTGTTAAAGGAAAAAACATAATACATACTGGTTTTAACAACTCTAATTAATGTGCAATTTTAATAGAACATTGACCAGAAACTGTTACGAATAATGTTTTGATACAATATAAATCTTATAATTATAACAACTTCATAATTTTCTTTGCAAAGAATTTTTGTTTTATGAACTTTATTTTTACTCTAGATTTATTAATTAAACATTAGATTCATTAATCAAATATAAAATAATATTAAAAATAAATAAAATCTATATTAATAATAAATATGTTTTACATGAATAAAATTAATATTATGCGTAATCAACTGTCATATTCAATAATTAACACATATGTTAAGGAATTTACTTTTATATTATTTTTAGAGATTGAATTCTTCACCCTTAAATTAATTCCAAATATAAAATTTCATTATAACAATTAAAAAGATTCCAAATATATTCGCTAGTCCATAGAT
>Ga0325414_1004153_pt1 | contig 15131 bp, 10 predicted proteins | sample PopdelMetagenome_8_FD_206183 | JGI IMG/M metagenome (GOLD analysis project Ga0325414, IMG submission 206183) | Populus deltoides microbial communities from Bellville, Georgia, United States - Leaf-PdKOR-R3 | ecosystem: Host-associated > Plants > Phyllosphere > Phylloplane/Leaf | place: USA...
TCCCAATTGATAAACCTGATACATCAAGTACAATAATGAACAATGAATTAGAATTTTGTAATTAAATTAAGTATCCCAATAGATAATGAGTTTGTAATAGTACTTATATGTGTTCTAAACCACGTGGTAAATTGTTCATCTTATAATTGAAAGATTTGAGATTTCATTAGCTGTGAGTTATTAGACAATAAATATTGACGATGTTGCCAATGAGGCATTCCATAATGTATGAGTTTGTGATATTACAAGACATAAATGAACCATTTATAACAAAGTTTAAGTAGTATATATACTTACTGAATAAAAGGTCTCTTCATCATAGTTAAATAACATATAATTATGTGCTTGTCTGAATTCTATTTTAGATAAATATCTTTCACTGACAAGATTTTTTTGTGTGAGTCATATAGGATTGGAGAATATTTACAAGTTCTCACTCGAAGGCGCTTTACCACCATCATCATGACCTAGAACACGATTAATTCTTGTTCTCAAATGAGGCTCAAAATAGTACGAGATAAATGTTGAGACCACAACAATATAGGCCTCGCATATCGAAGCCTTAACATGCGTCATGTTTTTAACCTTTTTCTTAAGGTTGAATAAGTACCTACATGGAATTAAATGAGTGTTTTCAATTAACAAAAATAATGAAAATACATTTTTAATTACATTTCATGTGTAATCTCTAACATCTCGAATGGATACATCTATCTATACTGGACTGGGCCTCCAACGTTTGCCTCATATGATAAATATAAGGGTAAATGCTCTATCGAGTCAAAAAATGATGGCGGGAATATCATCTCAAGTTTGCATATTGTCTGAATAATATTCATTTCAAGCCTCTCAATGTATTGTGTTTGCAACTTATTGGAGCATATATCTATAAAGAAATGACTAATCTCCGTGAATGCATCTGATATCCCCTTTGGAAATAAATCATGATAAGTTAATGGAATAAGTGTTTGCATAAACACGTGGCAATCATGGCTCTTGATTTCATACAATTTGCAATCCTCCATATTAACCAACCATTATATATTCTAGGCATGTCCATTAGAAAAACACTGACTTTTAAGCGAAGTTTGCTTTGGTAGACTAGTAGTTGTGCATTCTTGTCTAAGACAAAGTTTTTTTTGAGCTTTGTGACCCGTGACCCTGCATAAACCAACTCTATATTTTTACGGTGACAAAACAACGTTATATCCATTATAGCCTTGATGTTGTCCTTTATCTTCCCCTTCACGTCCATGATTGTGTTGAAAATGTTCTCAAACATGTTCTTTTCTATGTGCATGACGTCAAGGTTATGATAAAGGAGATTGGTCTTCCAATAAAGAAGCTCCTAGAAAATACTTTGCTTTACCATTTTATGGGTCAAACCAAAACTAGAAAACTTCTACTTACCAGATTGAAAACCAAACACAATGTCACCATACTCTAACACCACGTCATACAATTATTCACCAGAAAGATACAGGGGTGCAACATCCTTTTCAACTCTGCCAACAAAAAAATCCTTTATGTTCTTTCCATACCTGTGATCCGTTGGAAAAAGGGCTAATGGCAATAAAACAAAAGGCGTTTTACCCCCGTTTGTTTGCGTGAATGCCTTATTATTTTCCATGTAGTATGGACATGATAGTTTTTCATGCGTGCTCCAACGAGAAACTATTACATAAGTTGGAAAATCATTAATAGTCCATATCAAAGCTGCTTTCATAAGAAAATTTTGTTTCATCGATACATCATAAGTCAAAGCCCTAGAAGACCACAACTGCATCAACTCATCAATCAACAGTCAAAGACAAGAATCTATATTTCAGCTCGGACTATTAGAACCGAGTATAACCGTAAATAAAAACATGAACTCCAGCCTCATACACATCCTTGGTGGCAAGTTGTAAACCGTGAGTATAATCGGCCAATAAGAATAAGGAGCGGCAAATGACCCAAATGGATTGGATCCGTATGTACATAACCCAAGATGCACTTTCCTTGATTTAGCTAAAAAGTGAGGATGCACACTGTTAAAGTGTTTCCATGCTTCACCACCAGAATGATGCACCCTCATTCCATCCACCGCTTCATGTGATTGATGCCAAGTGATGTGCTCAACAGTCTTTGATGATATGAATAACCTCTGCAGTCTAGGTGTGATGGGAAGTATCTAAGTTTTTTTTTATGTTCTATAAGAGTCTTTCCCATGTTAGTTTGGGTTTATAACAGGAATGTCCACATGTCCTACACTCAGTCAGCTAGGCATTTTCAAGGTAGTACAACATGCAAAAGTTTGGACACATGTCAATTTTATGGCATCCTAGACCAAGGGGTTTCATCATGGACTTAGCAGCATATAAGTTCTCTTTCAGTCTGTTTCCTTCAGGTAAAATGCTTCTTGCCCATTTGACAATTATATCATAACCGACCTTATTTAACCCATAATCCGACTTGATGTTAAACACATGTGCAACGGTCGATAATTTATTGTGATTTGTGCAGCCATCCCATAATGGTTCGTTAGAATCTTTCAAAAAATCAAAAAACTTGGTCGCGTCTGCATTAGGTTCTTCATCTATGATTGGACATTGACCGACATAACCCTGATTCATTCTCATCGCATCCATAACCATAGTCCTATAAAGATTACTATTGTCATTTACAATTCCATGTACTATGCTAGCACTAGAAGGTGACCCAACCATCCTTTCTACAGTGGTATCATGAGGAACAAATGGTTCTCCATGTGCATACCAATACAAGTATTCCTCCATGAACCCTTTGTGTAGAAGATGTATCATCACAATATATGGATCAAGAAATTTATTATTTTTACACTTCTTGCATGGACAGCTAATGTTGCCTCCACTAATATTTCTCAGATTAGATGTTGCGTAATTGATAAAACCTTGAACCCTATTATAATAATCCATCCTCTACAATCCTTGGGGTGAATCTCAATATATCCATGAATAATCATTCATAACTTCTATCGAACCTATATCAAATAATGATGACAACATGTATTAATTAACTACGTTAACCATATAAATTTACAAAAATATTGGTTTAGCTCAAGATTATCCAACCTTCTTTAATACTTCTCTTAATTCATTATCAATTATCTACATGCATACAAATTTGTACACATTTACGAAAATTACAACTCGGCAAAAAAATTGACAAAATATAAAATGGACCCGTTAAACTAGCCATTATTTATTTCATCACAACACACTTAAGTTAGTAATTCGACATAATTTTTATCAATTTACAAACAAATATAGTTTTACAAAATCTAAAACAAACAATAACATGTACAAAATCATAAATCCATACAACAAGTTTGTTTCAGAAAAAAAAAACAATAAAACAAGTAAACACCCAAACAAAATACTTATATTACAAAAATATACAATAAAAAAATTAACAATTTAAAATTATGTTCAAATTAAAAAAATGGTATATTTTCTATCTTAAAATGAAAAATCCACAATAAAATTTCAATCAAAACACGGATGCTTTTAAACAGAGTGTTGTTGTGACTGGAAAAGTTTAGGAATGATGAGTTGTGTTGAGATAAGGGGGGATGTTCGTTTTGTTACAGAGAGGGTTTTTATGGAAGATGGAGAAATAAAGGAGGGGAGAGGAGGTTTAATGGCCAAGTCATATATTTCACTATTACCAATGGATTTACCGACATAGTTATTATGTTTGTCAATCCGTCAATAATTCTATCGGTATAAGTGACACGTCACTTACTGCTTCCTTGTTTGAATCCAACTGTAATTCTGTTGGTAATGATGTTCGTAAAAACTTACACGTCACAATACTTTTTTTTTAATTCCTTCTATTCCGACTGGGATTCCCTTGGTATTTACCGACAACATATTTTTGTCGGGAAATACCGATAAAATTAGCAATGGAAAAAATTAAGTCGGTAAAGATCACCGCAAAATACCGAAGAAAAAAATCCGTTGGTGTTTTTGTATGTATTCGTAGATTTTCTAGTAGTGGTTATTGATTTATTTTTTCAAACACACAAGTCAAATTTTAAGTTTGCAATAATTTTTTTTTAAGTTAAAAAAAGTTGACAGCAATTGTATTTTTTACGTTAAAAATTAACTTTTGATTCTATCCACAAGAGAGCATGGATATAAGTTTGCAAGTATCATTCATTTTTGAAAATTTCAATTCATCATCAACCTAAAGGTGGCTCTTGAAAAAATAAAGTAAAAAAAAAAACATCTATTTTCATTTCACACCCTCATGAATTTTATATTAACTTTCATTAGAATTTTAGGATAATTACAAAATGAGTTGTTTTATGGGGTCATTTTAATTGTTATTCTTTATATATGGATTGAATTACATTTATCTTGTAAGCGCAATGATATCGGGATGTTTAAGATTCTATAAAGAAAGTCTTTTGGGAAGCTAAGTATTCTTGTGCATGGGATGTCAAGATATCTTAAATACTTGGAAATTTCATAAGGACATTTAGTGGTGGAATTGGGTGTCAAGATATCTTAAATCCTTGAAAATTTCACAAGTATAAGGACATTTAGTAGTGGAATTTTAGATGTAAAGGGTTTTGACATTAAGAGATTGAGGAAGGGGGGTAGAGGGAAAGAGAAAAAGAGACGGAGGGAGGGAGGGAGCAGCACTAAAATATAATGTTGAGAAATAGCTACTCACCATAAAATCTAAACCTTTTTATGGAACTTAGAGAGAGAAAAAGCACAACACTAAAATATAAAGTTGAGAAAAAGCCACGCTAAAAATGTTTCAACTTTTTTTTATATAGAACTCAAACTCAACTATTAGATTTAGCATCTTAGAAAGTTATTATAAAACTATTATTGGAGTTTAAAGAAATTTATTAAAGGGATATGTTAAATAATTAATATAAAACATCACAATATTTAATAATTTAAATTTTCTAGTTGAATTGATTTTTTAGAGACATCATAATTAGAAATGATTAATTAAAACAATACATGAAAACACATAATATTACTTTATTTGTACGCTAAAACGATTATAAATCGATGAACACTGATTCCAATAAACTAAACCTTGTACCATATGTTAAAATGTTGGACTCTCTTTAGTTCTAAATATTTTATCTAAAGCCAACCTATTACTCGAGGTTTTTTTAATATTCTCTTTGTTTTACTTCTTTTTCATAACCTAAAATTATATATTAAAAAGAACTAAATTATGATTATATAGAAATACTTTTCTCCCTTCTTCCTTTAATTGCAAAGCTCTTCGCTTGTTGAAAGGCGAAATGAAATCGATATGGTTAAGGATGTTTTCAATGTTTTAAGGTTTGCCAATTTTGATGTGAACGTATCATATCATATCTACGATTGCAAACTAGCTCACTTGTCTATATGTTAAATTTTTTCTCTATTCCAAACTAGCATAATTAAAAAAAAAATTCCACTAGAGATAAGATGCTAATAAGTGAATTTATCACTACCTTTAGACGACACGTGTGGCTAATTTTAAAGATGATGATTAGATGCTAGCAAGTGAACATGTTATCATTTTTAAGTAGAACATATGGCTCACCACTGCCACCAAAGTTAGCTTTCAATAGCGTTTATAGATTCTTCTCATCGAGATCTTTATGATGGTCCTAAGAATATAATAATTAGAGCTCTAGTGTGACTATGAGGTCTAATTCTTTCTTCTTTCATTTTCTTTTCTCCTTCCTCTCATGTCGTATCCTTTTGTATAATATCATTATGACCATTGAATTATTTTTGGTTATTTCATGGTCATTAGATCTTCATAATGGAATTAATTCAAGTGGGATTGCAAGGGATCTCAAAAAAGACATCATAATTTTAAGGTTAATGTTGAAATCGTCAGCGGAATCTAAGTCTTACAGCTGACTCATGAAATCATCAACGCACTTAGTCTACCGTTGGACTTGAAAATCGTTGATGAAACCTAAGTCATTGCCGACCTAGGAATCGTCAGCGCGATTCATTTATACGGCCGACGCTGAATTCATCAACGTACACATCCTACTATTGCTATCAGGATTTTTGATGAAACTGAGTCACTGCTGACTCAGAAATTATCAGCACGATCCAGTTCTACAACTAACTCAAAATCCATTGATGAAAACTGAGTCGCTGTCAACTCAGAAATCATCAATGAAATTGCTTCTATAGCTGGCACATGAATTCATCAACACACACAATCATGCTCCCTATGTTTTCAATTCCATCATGCTAAATTCATCAACACAAACTAATAACCAATGCACATCACACAAGGATATCATTTTAATCCTATGTCTTATCCCTCTAAGGATCATGTAAGGTTCCTCCATTGTTTCCCTTTTTTTTTGCCAAACATTATTGTCCATTGTCCCTTAAATTTACACATGAAATTCATCATTTTATCACAAGCATAATCACAATAACATGCTACAAATACACCTTTATTTAGTTGGTTCATAACTATACAATTTTGTCAATCACACAATAGAATCAAGGCATCAACATAATACAATTTCTGTTTCAACTCTAGTATGCTTTTAAGGTTTAATGATAATACAATCCTACACATAACATCATTCTAACCCATTATCACACAATTTCATCCAACACACAAGCAGAAATCACATCATTAGCACCAATATGCTTTCTGTTTTGATTCCAACATGGTCTAAGGTTATAACAAGATCACAATCCATGAATTATCTCTCATTACATTTGCATTATGTCCAACCCTCAACTAAGGCCAATCGTCCACCTCATTTTATGTATTTAAAATTATCCATTTTCTTTGTTAAGTGTTCTGGAATTAGGTCCCCTATTCATCCCTATTTTTCATGTATTCTTTAGTCTAGTTTTCCTTAGCAGCTGGTATAAGGATCTTAGGTCATCTACTTGGGGTTTTCTTCTTCCTTTTAGTCCTAAAGTCTCAAGAATATGTGGGGAAGAAGGTCTAGTTCATACCTTATGATTTTTAGTAGCTTTAGAAAGGGATTTAACAATTTTTTCTTCCCTTTAACTCTTAGTTTTCTTCTTCTTCTTCCTCTCTACCTTTGGTTTTCTTCCTTCCTTCCTTCTCCAGTTACACTAGCCGACCTCCTACAAACCTTCTTCTATTATGGTTTTGGCCATTTATGCTTTTCTTTAACTCTATTTCCTCTTTAATGTTCAAGAGAGGTGCATGCAGCTGGGTTTGAGGGTTTTCTCTTTGGAAAAGAGGGAGAAGGTCTGCTGCATGCAGTTGGCTGGTTTTTTAGAAGAGGAAGGGTCACCTTCTTTCTTTTCTTGCATTTATACCCCCTCTTAAATGAGGTGGGGTGTTTGGATGCTGGACAAAGCTGTTCTTATCCCTCTTTTCAGTTATTTTGGGCTGGTTTCTATTCCAATTCTCCCCTAGGATAGGCCAACCCTATTCCTCCAGGATTTTCTATAAGGCTGGCCGGTGTATATCCTTCAATTCTTACTAATTTTGGTCGGCTAAAGACTAATTTTTTTTGTCATGTTTTACAAAATGCATGGATTCATCAAGGCATACAACCACCATTGTCTCAGAAATCGTCAATGAAAATTGAGTTGCTACCGACTCAGAAATCATCAACGTAAACTGCTTCCATAGCTGACACATGGATTTGTCAACGCATACAACCCTTGTTGACTCAGAAATCATCAATGAAAACTATGTCGCTGCCGATTCAGAAATCGGCAACAACGTTGGAATTTTTTCTGGCTTTACTTTTTTTTGTTGTGTGTTTAGAATTTGTATTTATTATGAAAAATATTAATTCAAATAGTTTTGAACTTCTAGTTTACCTTCTCCATTGATGGATCCTATAGCCAAGTATAGGATACCATTTCCATCACATTTCTCTCAATTTATGTCTTAGAACACATGTCTTTAAAGGGAGGTGTTCCATGCAAAATAAATAAGAATTCAATATTAGATTCTTACATGCTAAGCTATTTTAGCATCTAGTCTATATGCATGGATTGAGACAATCTAAGCAACCTTCTAGATTTATTTATATAGATATCTATATCCAATAAATAAGTTGCTTCTCCCAATTTATTTATGGAAAAATTCTTGGACAACCAAAACTTTACTAATTAGAGTAAAGATATGTTTTTTTTAACAATAATATATCATCTACATATAATATTAGGATAACAACACCACTTCTACTAACCTTTTATAAACACAAGGTTTATCCATATTTTTTGATGAATCAAATCTATTGATTACACCATTAAAATTAGATATTCCTACTCCTTAAAGCTTGTATTGTACATTTGTACATTGCCTTTCATGTTAGTCTTTCTCTTAAAGACTCACTTCGATCCATTGGGTTTTATCCCTTTATGTGGATCAACCAAGTTCCAAATTTGGTTAGTACATGAAGTCCATAGCTTCAAGTCATTTCTTGGAATAAATATCATATATTATTTCAAAGTAATTGGTAGGCTCATCAATTATAAGCAACCTATCATTCACAACTTTCATGGAAGGTCCTTATCTCATTGATGTATAACATTTCCTACCAAATTTATAGAGATTTTGTGTTTCTTAATGTTCAGGCTAAACATACAATGTTTAAGCATTAAGAATATATTTCATCTAGATGTAGTGTTCTAAGAGGTGTAGAGAATCTCATTATGTTATAGATAATCCTTGAAATATTTAGTCAAATATTAACCACCTTGATCTAATAAATGTTTCTTACTTATTCCAATTTGTATTTCAATCTTATTGCACTTTATATTGAACCTGGACATTTTAAATTTAAGTATATATAAACTATTCGTATAATTACCGTATCTATAAAAACATCATTACTATAAAAGAATAACATTTGTCCTTAATAATAAATTGAAATCCATTCAATACTAAATAAAATGGAAACAATGTATTAAAATAATGAAACAAAATAACAATTATAAAGTTCTAGTATCAGCCCATAAGGTAAAATAAAATAACTAGTTCCTACAGCTAATGCAACAACCTTTGCTTCATTATTGAGTCTTATGTCCATTTTGCCTTCAACTAATCTTCATATAAGCTTTATTAAGCTTCTTTACCTTCACGATTGCAAGGTATTCCTTGCAATTCCTCCTTCAATGTCCTTCATTGTCACAATGATGACAAGGGTCATTGTCTTTCTTGATGCCCCCAATAGGTATGTTTGCTTTAGAGACAACGTCATTATTCTTCTTATCCTTTTTCTTAGACATTCTAGAAGATTAAACTAGAAGAATTGAGCCTTTTTCCTTCTTAAGGGCTCTTTAAGCATATTGAGCAATTTTGGCAATGTATTATCCAACTTGTTCATGTAATAGTTTATAATGAATTGCGAAAAGCTTTGGGGTAATAATTGCTAGATCAAATTAACACTTAATTCATGGTCCATGAAAAAACTCAATTGGTTTAATTTCTCAATATAGCTAATCATTTGTAAAACATGGGTGTTTGCTAAAAAACCATCTGTCATCTTGCAGTGGAACAATTCCTTAGAGTTATCATACCTTAGTCCTACTGGCCTCATCGAATAATTTTTTGAGATGCATAACCATAGTATAAGCATCCATATTCTCATGTTGCTTTTGAAGTTCAGGTGACATATTGGCTAACATCACACATGCAGCTTGTTCATCATCATCAACACGACGCTGATGTTCATTCCTAACTTTTTCATCAACATCCTCAATAGGGGTATTTTGAATTGGATTTTCTAAAACATACAACCTCTTTTCTTGCTTAAGAATAATTCTTACATTTCAATGTCAATCTAAGAAATTTGGTTCATTCAATTTCTTAGCATCAAGTATGCTTTGTAGGGATATGTTCCTACTCATTTTATCCATCAACCTATTAATGTAAAGATAACAAGTATTAGTTTCATGCATACATATTTAAATCTAAATTTAGATTTTCCTAGTGGGCTAAGATCCTATTTAATTTATCCAACCTTGAGTTATCAACAAATCAAAATAAATTAAATTAGGTAGATAATATAGTTTATCAATCATAACTCTATGTGACTCCTAGATCAGTTAGATGACAATTCTTTGTCTAAACATATCTTATATGTTTCGCCTAACCCATGTCTCTAACCTCATATAATCATAAGTGACTCATCCAAATCATATAAGTTAGTTAAGTAGAACCCAATTTTGTAGCATTAAACATATTAGATTAATGGTAACCTTGAGTGACTTAACAAGTCATCCATGAATAAAACTCTAGTTTTATGCATATAAAATTCAAAAACAGCTTTTCATGTTCTCAACATATACTTAATATTTAATGAGGGATTTAATAATTAAACGGGTCTCATTCAAAGCATGGCATAACAAATATATATTTAATACACAACAATTTATATATAAACCTAAACCCCTAGAATGTCATTATAATTGGATGATTATGGACATATCTAAGTTAATTCCCTCGAGCCATTAAAGAAAATTAGATGGTTAAATCCTAGGTAGCTGCTGCAGATCTTTATAAGTCCTTTGCAAGCACCTCGGTTGTACCCTTCATCGCCATTTCTTTTTTTCATCTTAAATTAAAAAATAATTTTCTATCTAAATTCCTACATTTCTAAATTACATAACATTTATATAATTAATTAAGAAACCTCGAGTTACATTGAGAGGAATTAGATGAGAAAAGAATTTACAACCCATAAGAAAAATAGAGATAAGGCAAGAATGCAAGCCCTATTTAATAAAAATTACAACTATCCAACCATCAAATAAAAACACAATCACATTAGTCTTTAATGTCCATAATCATTCATCATGCATAATGTTTTTTTAATATCATGATAAATTACATTGCATGCTTCAATTATAATTACTGGCTTTATGTGTTACTATAAAATAATATTTCTATGACTTAGAAATATTCAATCAAATCTAATTTGATAATTTCCCAAACAAAACAAATTTTATTATGTTTGTTCTCTACATAATAAACATTGATCATTTGAATAAGATTTGCAACTCTTTTCATATCTCATTCCACCTTGGCCAATTATTTCTCAGTTAATACTATTTAAATACAGATGCAATATTTTTTCTTATTCACCTAGAGTGATGAACCATCTCTTGATTACTTACGTACCTTCATATAGTTTATGTTATACATAATGCTTGTACTTCCATTACCTCGATTAAGATAACATGTAACATGATCAAATCATAATATTCTCTATATAAGATAACTTAGTGATCACTTACACAATCCTCACGTGAGCCTTTTCATAGATATAGGAAATCTCTTCATATGGAAACCCCATGCAGGTCCGTTTAATGTACATGTCTTATAACAAGCAATTACATTTTAGTTATAGGTATCATTTATAACTTAGCTTATAAAAATAACTGCTTCTTTTCTTAAAGGAAATAACATAATATATACTCGTCTCTACAACTTTAATGAATATCCAATATTTAAGAGAGTATCGTCCAATAATATTTTAGGAACAATCTTGATAAAAGAATTATGATGGGAAATACAACTATACTACACTTTGGTTATGATGGAATTTTGAGCCAAATTATACGTGCACATGCTGTTAGTAACTAAGACAAGACTAAGTCAGCATGCATGTAATACTAAGTCAGCATGCATGAAATTTATCTAGGTTGCGCAACATTATGAATTTTGTGTTGTTAATCATGTTTATCAACAAGAAGTATAGTATTTTCCATTCGGAACACTACTGCTTTACTTTTTCGCTAAGAAGAAAAGGTTTGATCTCTGATATATATTTTTTTTTATCAAAGAAAGACATTAATGTCAATTGAACATTTTACTGGCAATACTAACGCTTATATAATTAGATGTAACTTGGAATTTGCATTGCATGCCATGCACAATTGAATGTATGATTCGTACTTTAGTTTTTTTTTCCCCTTTCCTTTCCCTTCGGGTTTTTTTTTTTTTTTATTATGAAACAAACGCAATTGTTTAAATTTAGTTGGAATTTAAGACGGTTAGTCAGGATAGATTTGTGGGGCTGATAGGGACTTAAGTATGATTATGTTTTGAGAAGATTGTGAATGATGAGGCCTTTTGCTACTCACCAACCCAACCCAGCCAGTGATGTCCACAGAAAAAGTGTAGCGATTTAGGCATTTGGGGTCCTTGGGCAAGGCATCTTAGGCTTCTAATGAAATCACAAATTACGCTTTTTCAAATCTTTATGTATCCGACATTAGAACTGACAAAAACAAGTAACTAATGAGAATAAACAAAACTTGTGATTTTGTGGATATGCTGATTTAACTAAGGAAGTTGGTGTTGATTGATGCAACTTAACCTACAGGATTCTTTTCCCCGCTCACAAAATTACAATGATCTTGCAGAGCCATTATGCAGTGGACTTGTCAACATCATTTATCGCTAAAGAAAACTTGCTTTCAGATTTCTGCAAGATGCCATTTTCTGCCTGGACCACATAATATACGTGCAAATACTGTTTGCCCTAAATTAATTTAATTTCGCCTTCATTATAAGAGAAAAAATATATATTTCACCTTGGCTTTTTAGGACTAATTGCAAGTAATAAATTTCACAAAATAACGGAAAATTACGAAATATTTTTCCCTTCTATATCTTTCATATGCTTCTACCGCCTAGAGACATTAAATTTAACCCTATAACATTTCTTTTAGTACTTAAAAGTAGGAGCTAGCTAGACTTTGCAATATAAACTTCTGTTTCTACCATGGAGATATAAATTCCCAGGGTTGGTTTTTTAGCATAGAGATACAAATTAACTAAGAGGATCTATTGTTCTTTTTATTTTAGAAACAAGTATATCCCCATATCAATTTTTACATACAAAATGTATAAAACTCAAATTATAAACCTTCAATATATTGACATATCTTAATGAAATCATGACTAATTCGTTCTGTTAATGTCTCAAATTCACAATCTCTAAGAAAAGGAAAACAATGTGTTAGTTGATAAAAAAAAATGATCATTTAATGTAATAAATTTTTTAAAAAAGTAATACAAAGAGACTAAAAAAGTAGGTATTTTTATTGTGACTTACTATTTATGTATTCAGAAAGTATTGTGGATAGCAATGTTTAATGGACAATGTTGTTTTTCTTTTTAATTTTTTAGTCACCAATTTTTTTTTTATTTCATCTTTCCATGTGATACTTATAATATTTTATCTGTTGATATTTTCTTCTCTTTGCATGTTATTGAGATTTATTTGATAATAAATCATACTTGAATTAAAGACCAATTTGATGAAATAGGATTTAAATTTGTATTTTAAAAAAATAAGAGTCATACTAAAAAAATGAGATTTTTTTCAAATTCATGTGAAAAACTTCTTTTCATCTAGAAGTTCTCTGTTCAATCCTTTTTTGCCTTCTTAATTTTAGGATTTTATATTTAGGTTCTAAAACCTCTCTTTTTTTTCATGTTTCGATTCTTTAGTTTTCAGAACAAAGAGAAAAGATCACAAGAAAACAAAGGTGCGAAAAGAAAAGGATTGTTTGGCCATAATTCAACAAAAAAAAAAAATCTTGGTATCATTGGTTTTTATTGATGACAAAAGTATCGTTGAGGTGTTTTAAAACTTTTATCTTAATGAAAAAAGTAGATTGAGTCTTAAGAATTTGTTTTTATTCAATTTATTTTTGGGATTTTTTTACCTATTTAAAGGTGTATTGAAATAAAAAAAAATATGGGTTTATTAAGGTGTTTAAGGTGTTTTTTTTAGTTGTTTTTAGTTGAACATATGATTGAAAAATAGATTTTTGATATTCAAAATGTCATATCCCAACTTTTCGGCCATCAAAGGTGGCCAGAATAGTATCTTCTAGTTTTTTTTCTTTTTAAGTAAAATTGATGACGTGTGTCATCGACCCTATTAAACAATAGAAAATTTAGGTAAAAAAGTCAAGCATATAGGCCTTGCCTTGTAAGTTGAAGGACACCTAGAGTTCTTTATATTGGGCCAGGCACACTGGCACACATAGTGCTAGGCGCCAAACCTCTTTTTAAGTGGCCCTTCAAGTTGTTTTCTAAACTCTTTCTTAAATTTTAAAAAATGTTCATTGTAAATGAAATAATATAAAATATTATTCTATTAACTACTATTCAATCTTTTCTTTGTTTTAAAATTAGATTATAGTATTTGTTTTTGTAATATTAGCAATCATTTCATTAATTATTATATATAAATATAATATTCAATTAATTTGTTGTCATAAATAATCATTTAAAATAAAATATATATTTTGTTAATTTTTATTATAAATTTTAATTTTTTTCTTAGATTAATTATTCTTTTTTTTTCAATTACATACAAAATATTAAGGCATGATTTTCAATTTTTTTATTGAAACTTGCTTGATGAATCCTAATATAAATTGCACCCTAACTAATGCATTGCTCATTTCTTGATAAACATATAAATCCTCACCAATTATATAACACTAACTAGTTGAACACGTTAAGGATTCCAATTCTGCATAGGTTTAGTGATGCAGATCAAGCCACAAAAACCATTAAGGATCTATTACACGTGCCAATTAGATCAATTACAAGGTTTAAAGTGAAGGCATTGAAGGAATCATTAAATGAGTTTATTTTATAGGTTTCATCCAAGGCTAATATAGGAGATCTATTAGAGCATTAATATGAGATTCTAATCTAGCTAACTCAAGTGCAAGCAGGACCCAGTCCATGTTCAACATAGGCCTAATATGTCCGACCCTATGGTAGCCTTGTTTGGGTAAGATTTTCTAATGTTACAAGGATTCCAAATTGGCAAATATTCTCTTATTGATTCAATGAAGAATTCAGCTAAATTTAATTCTAAAGATATGATTGATTATTTTATGATTATCTTAGTCTAGGAAGGAAACTAATAAGGCAGCAACAAAGGAATATATTTGTATTTATTATTATCCAAGTATTAGAAGGAAACCTAGCTCTACAAGGAACAACAAGAAGCACTGATGCAACCATATTATTCGATAGTTTTACCTATATTTACCTAGTATTTTGTTCATGTTTTATATATAATATGCTTTGATAATCTTTGTCTTATGTTTTGAAGGTATTTTTGGATGTGAGAT
>Ga0325414_1004154_pt1 | contig 15128 bp, 5 predicted proteins | sample PopdelMetagenome_8_FD_206183 | JGI IMG/M metagenome (GOLD analysis project Ga0325414, IMG submission 206183) | Populus deltoides microbial communities from Bellville, Georgia, United States - Leaf-PdKOR-R3 | ecosystem: Host-associated > Plants > Phyllosphere > Phylloplane/Leaf | place: USA...
TGACAGTAAGACTAAAAAATGATGCTTCAAGAACACCACCAAACTTGAGTCCCTAAATACAAGCTCATAGATTGTCTATATCAAGTCAACAGAATTTCAGAAATGGATTACTAGAAGAATGCATTATTTATGGGGATATAATAAATCAAATGGCTAGAAGAAGAAGCACATATGTTGGAGCTATAACAGAATGGAGACTATAAAACAACTTCAAAGAACCAGATAAGAAATTTAATGGAAGAAATTTAATATCAGAAATTGCAAGACAGTTCGGTCCATTCATATGAAAAGGTTCCTTTATGACAAGAATTCAAAACACCAACTTTGGTTCAGTCAAAATGCTGAGAGGTAGACCTCAAAGATTATCAACTAAAAGCATAACTTTACCTCATAGCGGCCCTTCTGATAATCGTTCAGAAAATTTGACACAATAAAGGTCCAAGAAGCTCCAAATTTTTCCTGAAGAAAAAGAGAGGAAAGGGTAAATCAACATGCTCATAATGTCTGATATAGTTTAAGGTCATAAGTCAAATGCTATACGTTGATAATCATCAGAAGTATAGACCATATTACAGCCAACAAAGAAAACTCAGTAACCTGTACAAATTCTTGCCGGATATATGGGAGGCTCAACCTATCAAAGTCCCAAATTCCTTCTCTTTCAAGTTCTTCCTGCAGCAGAACATTATTTGAACATATTTAATAGAACATGAAAGGAAATTGCTCTCACAGGTGCTTTCAGGACTAGTGCTGCAAGGGCACTTAGGCTTTATAAGAACTCCAGTACCCTATAGCAAAGCCTAAATTGCTCTTGCATCCTCTAAACTTACTTTTCATGCGGTAAAGCTAGGAGGGTGCTGCTATACCTTACTTAGAGGGATAGACGGCCGGAATTTCCCAATCAGACCTGTCATGGCATGCTCTGGAAGCTCCCAGATCCTAAAGAAACCTAGAATATGATCAATTCTGTATGCTGTAAAGTATTTTGCCATCTGTAATTGAAACAAATAAGTTATTCTTCAGAAAGAAACGAAGGAAAAGTAAGACATGATCATCATATGTAGAGTGCAAAACCTGTGTTAGACGTGCACGCCACCAAGCATAGTTGTCTTTTGACATTTCCTCCCAATTATAAGTTGGAAAGCCCCAATTCTGCCCATTTTTATCGAAGTAATCTGGAGGTGCTCCAGTGGAGGTGTTCATGCGAAACAAGTTTGGATAGACCCAGGTATCCACACTGTTTCTGTCTACACCAATAGGTAGATCTCCTTTCAATATTACCCCTTTATTTCTTGCATATTCAGCAGCTTCTGACAACTGCCAGTATATTATGATACAAACAAGATAAGACCAACTGCTGGCTTAAGAGAAATTGCAAATGATAGACAAATATCATCAGACCATTAACTTACCTGTAAATGCAAATGGAATTGGATAAAATAATGGAAGCGAATTATGTCATAGTGCAAGCTGTCTTTTGAGACAAGTTTCTCAAGCTGTGTGAAAATGGTGCAATTTTGTCAGAGATTTTAAATAACGTAACTTTGTTTACGAAATTGAATCGAAGATCTATATAACCTAGTTATCATGTGTGAAAAGATCCGATAAAATTTAAACAAATGATATTTAATCTCAACTTGGATGAACGAAAAGCCAAAGAGATGACAACCTTTTTTTCTGTAAAACAGGAAAAACGACCCCATTGGCTGTGATCTGATGTTTCGAAAAAGTCCCGCAAAAAACAAAAGGCTGCATAGGGCTTTAACCATTCCTGCAATCAAGTAAAACATACATTAGATAACCAATTGGCTCTAAAGAGTATAATCAAGGAGAAAAATGATCAAAGTTCAGATTGCACATCAAAGTACTTTAGGAGTAATGGTCATGATCATAGGAAGAAGAAAATATAAGTCTGTAAGACCTCATTCTCAGAGAAATATTTATGAAAGGAACTAGAGTTGAGTATCAAATCTTTCTCTTGTTCAAACACTTTCTTGGCAATTGAAAGTTTAGTAGCCAGCGTAGCCTCATAATCAACATCCTGCATAGATCCAAGCTCAAATATGTTAATACAAGGACTGGTTAAGCCATATTATCATAATTCTAATCACAACAAGTTCTGGACTTCTATTTTCTTTCTTTTTCATGAAGACAAATATCTTGTTAAAATGATGTTTGAGACTGCCTAACATGAGTGCTTGTTCCCTCCCATCCAAGAACTACATCAAGGTACAAGATTCTACTATATAAGATGGAGCTAGGTAATCGAATAACAAGTGATGGCTTGCTGCTTTCATGCCTTTGTAATGAGCTAAAGCACTGAAGAACTGATCCTGCAGGCCAGTCCTGTAGGGAAAGCATGCAGCATCATGGTTCACGCCTTTTCTAATTTCTTGTCATTTTCTTAATTGGGTCACAACAAGTCATTAAAAACAACAGAGATGAACATCGGAAATGTGTTCCTTCATGAAGTTGAAGAATCACAAAAAAATAAACCTTTCCATCCAACTGCTCTCTAGCTTCCTGTATTTCTTTCTGCAAGAAAAAGGAAAGGAAAGGAAGGGTGTTAACAACAAAAAGGAATGGGTAAAAAGCAAGTTTAATAGGTAAGAATAAAGTTCACTGTAATTGCTAGCATATAATAAAGAAAATCTACTCTTGTATCCTGTAAAATAGAACAAAATGAACAGCCTATGAAACCACCTTGATATTCTCCGGTAGATTTTCCGAAAGTGCCTCTACTCTCAGGTATAGTGGATGCAATGCAAACACAGATAGTGAGCTGCAAGAACAAAAAACCAAGGCAGGTGAAAACTTTAAATGAGCTCGCCAATCAAATCCTTGTTTGCTGCAAGAATTTAAGAAGAAAAAAATTTAAGTGGAATTTTTACTGCGACATCATGAAATTTCAGAGAAAATAAACAATTAAATTGATGATGTCAGAGCTTATTTTCTTAACCAAGTGATTTAATTGAAGACATTTTCTGTCTTTGAAAAATCGACTTAACTATACCTTAATACAATCTATATAGAGTCCCCCTATAATTTCTGCCCTCAAAAAATCGACTTAACCATGCCTTAATACAATCTATATAGAGTCCCCCTGTAATACTAAATTCTGTGTTCTACAAATGGTAGTTCTGTTGCATACCTGTATGGATATGAATCCCACCACATGCCATGCACGGATGTGTCATTGATCGGTAGAAGCTGGACTAAATGGAATCCTGACTCAACAGCCCAATCAACAAGAAGCTTCAAGTCAAGAAACTCACCAACCCCAAGATCAGCTTCTGATCTAACAGAAAACATTGGTATTGCAACACCAGCACCCCTCCAAGGCATTTCCTATTTAAAAAAATATGTGTGAATTATAATCACGATTGAAAAGTCCCCAGCACCACAACATTTGTTGACAACAACATATGCTGATATTTGAGTTAATCTTTATAGCTTACTCGCATCATGCCATCTGAAAGGAAAATATATCTTGGCTGAACTTTGGAAGAGTCAATAGAAAGGTCGCGATGTGCACCAGTTTCCAAAGAAAAGTTTCCTGCCTTTCCATATTTACAGTACTTATACGTAAACAACCATTAAGGAAGACAAACAGAGACACACACACAGGGAGGGAGAGAACAGTGTAACGATAACCAAATGATTTAGAAAACATCCAACTGTTTGGGGGGAAATGCTTCGAAAGGATATTTTAATGGAAAATCACCCTTTTGCATCACAACATCTGCTTGCCAAACCGAGTCACCAGCATAGTTAAGTTTACGCCCATCGTGAACTTTCCACTGCCCTAATTTTGCGGTGCTGCCAATTACATATACCTGGACATATCAAACTTCATAAATAGGTGCGATGCTGAAAAGAGCATGCATAACTTTGCTTGCAGACAAATGTGCGCAGCTCAGCAGGGAGAGAGAATTTACTGATGTCTCTTCTTCTACATTTGGGCAGCAAATTTTGAAATGGACAAGGACTGCATCTATTATAGTTAAGAAATCACAAAGGAAAAAAGGTTAGCAAACAGAAATCAGGCACAAACATTAACACAACAATAGCAACAGCAACAACGATTGAACATTAATAAGTCTATACAATTACCTTCCATGTCCAACTTATTCTGAATTCCAAGGGGTCTCTCTATGTTCAAACCCCAACTTAGGCGAAAGATGACATCTTTGAAGGCACTTCTGAAAGGGATGGCATCACCACCAGTCTGAATTCCATGAAAATGAACTTTTACATCAGCAAAGTTACATGTGAAGAAACCGACATTGTTTTATTCGTAAACTCTGCGCCCCTTCAATCAATGAATCATTATGAAGCCAACATAATTCTAACCATGAAGAGCAATTGTTATTGTGAGATTACTTCTATTTACAAGAAAAATCTGTTGGTGACACATGTCAGAACAATGCCGTCACATACATTTCCAGAATAATGGGCACAGAAAGAATCCTTTAAAGAACATTTCTACAAAATGAAAATGGAAAGCACCAATTCGTAAAGCATGAAAAGGGGTGAAAGAAAAGAGCACAAAGCATCACCTGCCAAAGATCATGAAGCTCCACATTCTCTCCACCATTTATCCCCTCGGGCAATACCAATTTACGCTTCTTTCCCATCTCCCGCCTCAACACACTCTTTTCATCATCCACCACATAATAACTGTACTCGCAACTAAATTCACTCGGTACTGCAACACTTCCACACCATGTGAGCTCCTCACCTTGATGCGCAGGGCTCAATAACAAGCCTTTCTTCACATCCCATGAACCCAGGACAGGTTCAGATCCACACACAAGCAGTCTCTGACCCCAGTGAGTATAATATGGTAATCTAAAACTCACATTCACTGACTTCACAATCTTGGTCCCAGTAAACAATCCCAAATTTGCCATTTCTTTGAGAAACAAATCAGACCCTGGTGATATTTCTTGATTTCTACCGTAACCCAAAACGCATTCTGTTAGTAACTACTTTTTTATATAAAAAAAAAAAAACTTTGCAAAACTAACTGATAAACATAGCATAACTAGAATGACCCGAAAGGTAAAAATCATGAACTTTAAGAAGCGATGCAAAATTTTATATTTTGACCAAAAACAACAAGTGCCCGGATCAAAATTACAAGTGATTAACTTGAAAAGGAGATAAAGATGAATCTTTAATCGAAATATGAGCAGTAATCACCTTTACTTCAATCAAAAGAGACTAGTTTCCACGTTTTGTTAAAAACCAACAAAGAGCAGTCAGTGCCTCTTATAGAAACAAAGGAATCTAAGAGTGGGGTTCGTTTGGTTCCAATGCAGCGAAAGGTGAGGTTACTTTGCAGATAATGAAATGATCATCACTTTCTCAATACAAAGATATTTTTATTGATTCTTTATTGGAAAGAGAATATGCAAATTGTTGAGCTTTGATATTTTTCTTTTGTGAATCGAAAAGGAGACAACAAGGGTGTGGGTGTGTCTCTTAGCTGGTTAGAAATGAAAATCAAATCCAAAGCTCTCCACAAGGGAGAATCTCACACACTTGTAACTCACGAGTGATGGCACAGAGAGAGAACTCTCCAAGTTTGTGTGTCCCTTGTTGCTGGATCCACCTCCACTTGCTAACAAACTGTCTGAATTTATAAATAAATCCAAAATTCAGTCCTAATATATATTATTAATTATACATTTTTTTAAGAAAAACAATTTGTGAATAGATGCATGAATCATGAGCTATATGGTTGAAAAAAAATTATAAATTCCTCTTTGATGACAATTAAAAAATTGGCTATACTTTTTTTTTATGACAATTAAAAATTGGCTATACTTCATTCAAAAGATTTTGATGATTTCAGTTTGGTCAATTGTCTTGATATGTCCAATAAAAGAATTATTTGAATAATCATATTTCTCTGCCAAGTGGAGTGTGTTGAACTCTTTTTATTAGATTTTCAAAAAAAAATATAAATGTTGACGCTAATATTAAATCCGAGAACTGACGACCTAATTCATGATGATTTTAGTTAAATAAAATAGGATATTGACCATATAAAATTTAATTCAGCTAATTAGATTTTTAATAACCTAAATAATTTATAAAAAAACCAATCTAAATGAGAAGTGTCAATATTAAGGGAAAATTTTAAAAAAATAAAATAATATTATTTTAATAAAAACAATTAATTCAATGATCTAAGTTTTTTTTTAAGGCTGTTCTTAATTTTAAAAAAAAAATCTCACTCACTTCCAATTTCTTACATCTTATCTTATCTCCAAGCACTATTTACTTTTATATTTAAAATTATATTTGAATATATTTTAAAAATATATTTAATTTTAAAAAATATCAAATTAATATTTTTTTAGTAATTTCACGTGGTTTTAATATATTAATATTAAAAATAAATAAAAAATTAATTTTAAATATTTTTAAACAAAAATCACTCTCTGAACCACAATACTAAATATTAAAATTTTAATTATTAACTATAAAGTTAATTATCTCAGACATTACGGCACACAATAATTAAATAATTAAATAACGAATCAAATAACAATAATTAAGAAGGGTAGAATAAAGTGTTCAAGCTATTGTTTTCTGCCTGTTCGGAAACGCAGTTCAACACGTGTTACTAAAATATTTGAATTTTTTTATTTAAAATTAATATTTTTTTATCAAAAATAATTTTTTAAAAAAAAACATTATCTTAATATATTTTTAAATAAAAAAAACACTTTAAACCATAATCAATACTTCAATCTCAAAAAGCCATTCAAACCTTTTGTGTTGTCTGGGACTATTACAGGGATGCTTTTCTTGTCTCAATCTCCAAGATTTTTATTTAGAAGAAAGAAAACAGAACCTTTCATTTTCACAGCTCCATTTTCTAGTCCATGTTTTGATATTATTTCAAGGCATAAAGTATATATTTTATTCACGCAGACAAAGCTCAATCGCTCATGACAAGGGAAGTGGATAGAAAATTTGCCTCCACATAAAGAAATTAGCAAGGAATCCGTGCAATTCACAGGAATTTTAGGAGACGGTCAATTCTCAAAGGTGTAAAAAATATATTATTAATGCTTTAACAGCGAGTATAGTAAGGGGAAAAATATGAAAAAACCACAACAGGGGCGTCACAGAGGGGGCAAGGTGTTGAAGCCCCTTCTGGATTTCCTCAGGACTTCCATGGGAACTCGGCACCCGTATCAGGTTTGCTGTGTAGACTATGGAGGCGATGGAGGAGGGGACGGGACCGTAAGAGCAACTATTTTTATTTATTTGTTTGTTTTTATGATGAGAATTCAAGCTTACATTTTACCTCGTCAACCTTGTTCAGATAAATAACCAGCTTGGATAAACTAAACAAGCAACTATAAATATTGTTATTAAACTCGGCAAGGATGAATAAATAAATTAACTTGAAAAATTATAATTTGTATAATTAGCTCGTGTTCCAATAAATTCTTTTTAATAATTAATCTGGATTTACTCGATATATTGAACTCAATAATCCAAGCATTTTTTTTCAAATATGCAGCTTGAATCATGATCCCAATCTCTCGACTTAGCGCATTGATATTATTTATATTGCTGCATGATAAACCGACTCATTGATGGATCATTGTGGCAGCTAAAGGTATGTTTGGAGAGATTCTTGCCCAACACTTGTCTATTATTAATTTATTTTAATTTATTTTATATAAAATTATTTTAATTTTATAAAATTAGTTTGGCATGTTAACCAGAGTTACAAGTTTTACAAGTTAACCAAGTTGGCTCAAGTTTTTTTTTTTTAATTGAATATTTTTATTTTCAATTTTATCTTTCAATATTATATTGATTGAAAATTTCAATTCATAATTTTGTTTTCTATATAGTTATTCAAGTCTCATGATTTAAATTTAACGAATTAACTTAATTAACTCGAAATATTTTTTTTTTAATAAAAAAATTATGCTTCAACATTAAATTAATTAAAAATTAATCTTCATAATTTATTTTAATTTTCTTTTAATGCAATTATCTTAGTTTCATAACATTTTATAAATTAACATGGATTGACTAGACTCATTTCTCTAATTAAATTTAATTTTTAATTTCATCACTCAAAATTAAATTGATATAATAATTTTTTTATATATAAAATTATCAAAGTCTCATAATCTAGATTGAAGATATATCAAACAAATCTGAGTTGATTTAAATAAATATAAGTAAATTCAAATAAATCTTATATTTTATTGTCTCAATATCTATAAAAATATATATAATCTTGATTTTTAATCAAGTTGTCAACTATATCATATAGTTTAATTTTTTTTCTATTAAAAAACATGTTAATAACACCTAAATATAATTTTTTATGTTAAAAAAAAACAAGTAATTATCTAGTATACTAAAAAGATATTTAGCATTACAATCCAACTATAATTTATAAATAAATTTTTTTGGCTTTAAATTATTACTGTACAGGGTATAAAATGGCAAGGACAACAAAGCAAGTAAAAAGGATTTTGCCGAGCCAGTTGGCTCTCTGTGTGGCCAACATGTAGCATGAACAAGCATTTGCTTTGTGGCTTTCCACTGCATCAATGATAAGTACGAATTTCCACCAAAAAGAGTTGAGCAAACAACAACCAAATAATGTTTAGCTCATTCGTGCACTCTTAAAGCACTTAGGTTTGAATTTGTGACTGCTCTTACTACCTTACGACGGAACCCAGATAACAATGTTATTAATGCCATCTTTTACTAAGCAAGAACCAATTTGTTTTAAAGTTTCGAAATCCCTTTCAAAAAAATTTATAAATTTTTTTATTTTTTTCTTCAAATTATTTTTTTATATATATTTTGAACAGAGGCATTGATACCAGATGAACCCTATCCACCCAACACTCAACCACCATATCCCTCGTCCCATGCTCCAATACATACAACAAATGGAACACAGAAAACACAGAAGAATTATTGAAGTGCTGCATCTTCTGTTCCTTTTTCCTTCTCTCTCTCTCTCGATCGAAAGAAATTAAGGGAACAGGATTAGGCAAAACACCAATACACCATGCACAAGATCCGGCCATTGTGATTCTAAAGGCTAAAAGTTTAAAGGCAAAACTGAAAGACAATATGCAGGGGGGGGGGGCCTTGGGATAAAAAATCATACCTGATTGACTTGGCAGGGATGAGAAACAAAATGGTAACTTGATACATTTGTTTTGTTCTTTTTTTTTTCTTTTTTTCTTTTTTGGCTTTTTTTTTTCCTTCTCACATTTCTGCAGAAGGGAATACACAACAGCAGCAATACAATCAAAGACCTGCCACCTCTGTGACTTTGACCTGAAAATGCATCTGCATGCTGAACTTTTTAATCAAATATTTACACGCACAAAAACATGTATCCACTTGGATGTGAGGCACGCCCTTTGCGTTGCTCCCACTTTAACTCCTCCAGTTTGTTCTGTCTGTCTGAATTGCAAGATGCAGTTGAGTCCTTCGACTCCCAGAGAAGTGATTTTAACTAGAAAATAGACCGTTTCTCTTTTGCTTTGTTATAATTGTAATACAAGAGCAGCCAGGGATAGCACAATTGACCATTGAACAGTGAGATGACCTGAAGAAGCTGCAAAAGTAGATGTTCAGTACATGGCATTCATGTGAATATAACCATTTGAATAATGGTCCAGCAGTTTCAGATCATTGGAGTATGGTTTCATGCGTGAAAGATTTCCATTGCCCATCTAAGAAAAGAGATTGTTTTAGAAATAAATGCAAAGAAAAATCAAGCCTGTGAAAAAAAAAGGTGTGTGAGGGGAAAAAACAAAAGACTAAAGGAACCCATATACCAAACAAATCAACCCATGTGATGTTTCATAGACAAATATGCAGTAAGAGAGCCGGAATGAAAAATAAGGGGATGAATGTCCATGCAGAGAAACAATTTTCATCCATTTACAAGGAAAAGAAAGTACTAAATCTATGCTTTTATCTCTGATAAGAAGCACTTAGTTTATTTAATGTACTCACATGAAGATGGTGCCGGTGATGGTGAAACTGACGGCATTGTGTCATAAGGCTCCTCAGGTTTACCCCCTGATGGTGGCTGAGCATGGGCAAAGACTACACTTGGCAAAGGACTAGATGCAGGAATTGTTTGGGAAATTGGTGAAGGGGTTGGTGACACTGATGGTGGACCATTGTCAGGTTGAGGTGAGGTGGCAGACATGTGAGGAGAACTACCAGGTGCATTTGAAGGGGCTAAATGAGACCCCTTTCTGCCATTCCCTGTAAACCTTCTTTTACACCCAAATTGACAACCAGGAGGCTTTGCTCCGTTGCTGTTATGAGGTGCGGGTGAACTTTTCAATGGGGCAGGTGAACCATCTACAGGTGCAGGTGCACTTCTCTTAGTTGGAGGTACAGGTGAAATTGCAGGAGCATGGGCATGGTGGGGGTGGTGATGGTGGTGATGGTGGTGTCGGTGGTGGTGGTGGTGTCGGTGGTGGTGGTGGTGGTGGTGGTGGTGATGGGGGTGGTGGTGGTGGTGGTGGTGGTGAGGGGGGTTAGGAAGAGATGTAGGAGAAGGTGAAGGGGCACTGCCTTCACCACCATGGAGAGAATGTTGCAAGATGGACGATAGACGAACCTGCTTCACTTTACCAAAAACAGTGTTATTCAGGCCAAGATTCTTGGAATGACCTCTGATGGTTTGAGCCAGTTGCTTTAACCTGGGGGTATTCCCGATAACCAGTATAACTGATGACAAAACAGTAGTAGGGGGAGCCACTGTTGAACCTTGTGAATTCCATAAGTTTATATACAAGTTCTGCATTCAAACATCAAACCATCAGATTCTGCACAGCAAACCATAGAGGGGTAAATGAATCAATTCTCTAGAGAAACTGACAGGCATATCTCTATTTGAGCGACCATGGAATAGAATCTTTGACGGATAAAAAGTTACATCACATGAGTTTCTCTCTCAATTTCAGAAAAAAGGATTCTAAATGCAGGAAAGAAACCCTTCCTTCACATATTACTACCAACTCGCTTTTTACACAACTTCAAAGGACCCAATCCTTAGTCATGATCCCTCACTACCAATACACAAACATACCATGCTACATTCTCAAATACACATTCAAAAGTTGGAATACTGAAACGCTGCCGTAAAGAGATACCTCACACACATGTATGGATACAAATAGTTGTTACATAAAGTGCAAAATAGGTCATAGTTTAAAAGAAAGGAGGCAAATTATCAGCAAACCTCACGGGTTGTTAGATGAAGTCCTGTCATCAGTTGACTTTTCAGATCTGCAAAATTTTCCCGTATTTGAAAAATAGAGAAATTCAAGGTGAAGTTGAATGGTATCCGCACTTTCTGCAAAAGAAAAGCACTCTGTGGTGGAATAATGGTAATTCCTCCAGGAAATTTTAGCACCTCAAAAGAGAAGGCATCTCCGAACAAGGAGTCAGTCAGTCTGAGAGATGAGTCGTTCACAACCAAATATTCAAACAAGCTCCTGATTAGACTTTGATCGGTTGATGTTATTTTTGAATCATTTTCAAGAGGATCAACCCCAAACACGACCTTTGTTGTGTTTGATCCAGTGAAAGGCTCTAGAGACAGGATAACAACCTGGTTCAACAAATGAATTTGAATCAAAATTGAGAAAGTATGGATTGAATAATATAAGAGTGATTAATCAAGTGAATACCTTGGTATTTGGAACATTCATCTCATAAAAAATATCATCTTGAAGCTTCAATTTATTGTCCTCCAGCAAGGAAGCCGACTTATTCACTAGGAAACTTGCTACTATATCATGATCTGTATACATAAAAATTGAACATGTTAATAACAATAATTGAAAGAGTGAATTTCATGGTTTGAACCCATGAAATAATTTGAAAAAAGGACTTGTGAAGATAAAATGCACATCAAATAAACAGAATCATTCATTGCATGCACCAACATAACATATAGCATGAAAGGCACATTTTCATTTGCCCTTTTCTTCTACAGCTTCAAAACCAACACCTTTCTCTTATCATTTTTTAATGTCCTTTTCTTTCTTTTGCAGAAACGATTCACTCACTGTTAAGACACTGACATCATTGTAAAAGCATCAAGGGATGTCTACAAATCCATTGATGTTTATCACACAGAGGCATCCAATAACACATGTCGCATCAATGAAACAAACCTCAACGCCTGTAATGACCAATGATACTCTCCACTGAACCATTTTACACTTTTGCACATATCAACAGCACAATGTGACTGAAGGTGATTCCTATTCCAAAATGAAAATGAATCCCATAAAAGGTGCTGCATGATTGAGACCCAAAAGGCATGGACACTACATGAATGCTTTATCAGCATCATGAAAAACACCAGTGATAACTTAATTAAAGAACCGATTCAGTTCAAATTATCCACAAGATACTAGATATGCAGCTGAACTAAGCTTAATAACACCTTTGTCACCAATTCATTGGGACTGAAAGCCAAACCAAATTCATCGGTCATTAAAGAACTCAGTAAAACCTCGCTTGCAGCACCTAACAAAAGCAGCCATGCATGACTATGATATGAAGACCTATCATCTATGGAACATAACACATCGGCAGACTCCAACACCTTGTTAAAGCTTCCATCCAATTATCAGCACTATTAAGTGGATAGGCTAATAAATTTGAAGGGTGTAAGTTCATACTTAACGCATAATCAATATGGAACAGCATACTGCACAGTATACTACTCAACAGCAACATATTGCAATGGCAAATTATTTTAAACAAAGAAAAAACTTTAGCAAGAACATTGCGACTATCATTACAGAAAAGGCATACAGTACACGAAGTCCAGTTATAGTACTATAAGCAGATACCTATTTAGCTTCCGGAAATACCATGATTGAGCAATTATTTTGAGCAATTCAAATTTCTTGTTTTGCATGCATCATAGATTGTATTTACTAAAACTAGCATGAAACCGTACAACATATCCCATCCATCTAAATTTCAGTCTTAAACAATCCATAATTAAGAAATCCATGTCCCAAAACCTAGGTCTATATCTCAAAAATCCAGACCTATACTCGATTTAGAAACGCAAAAGACCACCACCTTGATATAGAAACTCTGATACCAAAATTCTTCCTTCACTTGTATATCTAGCTTGACCAAATCTAAATAAACCAAAATTGCCAAACCACAATAAGATTTTCAGACTCCAGTTTTAAATTACTAAATGCTGCGTAGTTTACCTTGTTTCCTCAGTTAAAAAAAAAGCATTTACTTTCCCTACATTTTCTCACCAACCCAATACCCCACCAACTGATCATAACCACTTTCAAAACCCCAAATTCAAGCAACCATAAAAAAAAAGCCAAATTGATAAATTCCGCATTCCTCTTTGTTCTCGCATTTTCCTATCAACCAAACACTTCTTAACAACCTCACCGAACAAAAAACAAATACCCACGAATTAAACATAACAAAAAATATCCACTAAAAAATAAATAATAAATAATCCAGATCCATCCCTGGTTCAAAATGCCAGCACCCACAGATCCAAAAACCCAGAAAAAAATTTTAAAAAAATGAAAATCGATCCCTACCTTTAAACCTGTAATCCAGATCCAGACCCCCCTGATCTGCAAATTTTATAAAAGGAGGCAACCAAAAAAGAGCCGACAGAAAAACAGCAACAGATAATAAAAGTACAAAAACACATCTAAATCCAATAAACCTAGTAACAATAAAATTGTCTTTACATCCAAAACAACAAAATCTCCTCTCTACATTTTGCTCTCCATTCTCATCACTTGTACCTATTCCTTGCTCCTCTTCACTACCATTAACACCATTTCCCACTTTTCCCATAATGTAGCCAATATTACTACACAAAACAACCCCCCTCTAAACTATGGCCCTTCTTGATTCTTCTTCGTGGTGAGAATGGACTTGGGTTGTTTGGTGGTGAATTGGGTCTTTGTTTGTTGAACCCATTTTTTGTTTGGGAGTTAGAAAGTGAGAGAGCAACAAGTAGAAGAAGAAGGGAAATAGAGAGTGCTAGAAGAAGGGAATTCTAGAGAAGAAGGGAGAAAAGAGAAGGACCCTTTTGCTTGTCGTCCTAGTAAATCTTTAATATTATATTTTATAGTTTGAATTTGTTTATATGGAGTGATAGTTAGGGTTTGAAGTGGGGAGAGAGAGAGGGAGAGTGGAGTAACCATCTGTAGGAAGCGTGGTCTGTTTTTGGATTAACGAGAGGTGGTGGTGGTTTATCTGTTGTTTTTTTTTTATTTTTATTGTGATGTCTTTTCTTTCCTTTTTTATGGTAATTTATTTTCACTTGTTAGTTTTGATTTTTAATTTGTAATGCAGTTTTAAATTTAAAGTTTCACACGGTGCGTTACAAGATACATTTCAAAAACAATTTTTAATTAAAAATATATTAAAATAAGATTTTTAATTTTTTACACCAGCATATCAATACTTTCAGAAATATTTTAAAAAGTAATAATTTAATATTTTTTAAACAAAAAATATTTTAAAAAATATAAATTGCTACAATGTTAAGCGGGCAAATATAAGTTAAAATAGTGTTTTTTTATTTTTTTATTAGTATACCAAACCTTTCAAAAAAATATATAAAAAATAATAATTTAATATTTTTTAAAATAAAAAACATTTTAAAAAATACAAACCGCTACAATATTAAATATACACGAACAAGTAGTCTGGAAAAATTTGTATTGGGTGTTTGTTCATAGTTTATTCTGTGAATTTCTAGTTTTTAGTCTGATTTCAATATAGTTGTTAGGATTTTTTTTTTATGGATTATAATTTAAATCCAAGTCATTGTGGAGATGGGGATCTTTTAATTATTATGAACTAGAGGTTTGTGTTTGATTGATCTTGATGGTTGAGATTTAAATTGATTGTGTGTGTACATAGCAATTCTAAGATCACAATTAGAAAAGTTAGCTTCATTAATAGTCCACCTTTATTTAAAAAATGGTTTATCTTAATCCAACTGTGAGAATTGCTTTTGTCTAGGTGCATGAATGTCACCTTTCTTGTTCTTGAACCCAATTCCATTTATTTTT
>Ga0325414_1004156_pt1 | contig 15124 bp, 6 predicted proteins | sample PopdelMetagenome_8_FD_206183 | JGI IMG/M metagenome (GOLD analysis project Ga0325414, IMG submission 206183) | Populus deltoides microbial communities from Bellville, Georgia, United States - Leaf-PdKOR-R3 | ecosystem: Host-associated > Plants > Phyllosphere > Phylloplane/Leaf | place: USA...
TAACAGCCTGCAGCTTGATTAATATGCTTCCTGGTTCTCTGCAATCTTCGGTTTCATAGTCATCTGCAGTCAGTCCCTTTAGCTCCTGTTCTTAGCGTTCAGCGTCTCTCTAGTACCAGTTTCATTATTTAGCTCAAAGGCTCTGTAAGATCTCTGTTTTAGGGTTGCCAAAGGTTGTTTTCTTCTCTGTTTTTTTTTCCAGCTGTGTTTTTCGCTTTTAAGCGTTGAGCATGGCTTCTTCTTAATCTGTTCATTGTATTAACTACGTTGTCTTATCTTTCTTCCCCAAGGTTGCCTTTTTGCACCTGGAAATTCAATCAACTCAGTTATGCTTCTGGAGAAAAAATTTACTTCCATTTATTTTTAACAAAAAGAACTTAAATAATGGAATGGAGAAAGCTCCATGAAATGCAGGATGTTAATTGAAACCCTTTATTATTTCAAAGTACAACAACAGTTTACTTTTCATAGTTCTTAAGTCAACAGGATATGCAGACCTTTTATAATGTACAGCAAGATTTAGTTTTCAACATGACGATGTTTGTATATTACAAATACAACAAGAGCAATCATCAGAGCAACTGCTACTGTGACATTCATACCCATCTTTTTTCCCATTTGAAGCCTTAAAAACGAATCTCTCAGCTGGATTATGAAGCTCGTTAATGGCCTAGTGGTGAGCATTGTAGCATTCTCAGTGGTCATCTTATTATTTTCTGCAGAACCATCCAAATTTTCGGTTGCCGTGTCCTTGGCAATGTTATCTTGATTGATCTTGGGATTTGATTGTCCATTTTCTTGATTAACTTGATCTTGAGAGGAAGGTAATGTTATTTTCTTTGGCATGACTATGTAAAGAATGCCAGTAGACAACTTTGCACGAACTTCATTATGGTTGCATTCCTTAGGGACCTTGATTTCTTTGCGAAAACGAGTCCATCTACTTTCGTCCACTCGACGTTCCCCAGTAATTGTCATGTTTCCAATACTGCTGAGTTGAACCCTCACCTGTTCCTTTCTGAAACCTAGAAAAATTTAAGCATGGAGTATAATTAGCATGTTCTTATTAAATAAATAGAAAAATCTTAGCCATCTCAACCTTCCGAACTTGCAACATTTAATTTGACAAGAAATGTTCCATAAGGAAATCTTACTATAAGAAACGTGGAATTACATAAGAAAAAACCATGTTACCCTGGAGATGAACCTCAAGAGTGTCCTTTCCTTCTTCTATTCGCCACTTGCAATAGGGTTCAAAATCTTCGTAAGAGGGCTTGACGTTAGATCTAGCCATGATTTCTACTCAATGCTAACTTCTTTCGTTTCTAAGGAATTTTGAAAGGAAATACAGCGTTTGTTTTCGATCTGATAAGGATGCCCTCTTTCCCTGTTCCTCTTTTATATGCCAATGCTATAAGATATGGTTTAAGAGGTTTCTTCTGGGTTACCTCTTGAAAGGGAATATTTCCTTGTTGGATGCTTTTTGATTTATGTTGGTTTGTGTCTTTCTCGTGTTTTCTTTGATCAGCTGTGGAAGATTTCCTTGTGCGTGGATGACACATTATTCCTCCTTTCATGTGCTCAACTTTCTTAATCTTTAGCCATGCGTATATTTTCTGCTTAGGATACAACCACACGCTCGTAACAAATATAAAAGTGGTGAGGCATTTTTTTTTCTTTTTGATATCATAAACACCATCCACACGATTCATGAGGAGATGGCCACTAATTCAAGAATCAAATCATTTTTTTTTTTTTACTTTGTTTCCTTTGATCAACAGGAAGTTTATTTCTTAATTTGAAGAAGACATTGAACTAGCAAGCATCAAAGCAATAGATTCATAACAAAGAATTAGAAGTTTACAAAATCAATTAGTTTAAAAGAAAAGAACATGAAATTTGAAGTTCAAATAAAATTAAACTTCCAAGGTATTTGATGTTTCTGAAGTACTATCAATTCTTTTCATTGTACAAACAAAACATTTATGGATATGGGAGAATATGATCATGAAATCATTTTATTATGTTTGTCAAAAATCGATTTTAACTCCTCATTTTGATCATATTTTCAGAAAAACTTCACAAACACAAAAAAATCTAAAAACTATCTTTTTTTTTAATGTAATTCGATCAATTTTTATTTATTTTATAATTTTCAAACTTTATGTTTATCATTTTTATACTACTAGATTTTCAAAAACTAAAATATTGAGAAAATTGAAAAGAAACAAGAATTGAAGAAACAAGAAGTTAAGTGAGCATAGTAATAATCAAGGAAGGGGTGAAGAACTAATTTTAACATTTTTAACCCCTTCCCCAAGCAAGATAAAGATAAAAAAAAGACGAGATGAGAAGTTATTATAATGTTTTAGAATATGAGGGGATAAGAAAAAATAAAAAGATATAAATGAGGAAATATAGGGGAGGAATAAAAGAATTTTTTGTGGTGACTAGTAAAGAGAAGGCAGAGAAAAATTGGAAAAAAAAAGTAATAGAAAAAGAAGTGAAAACATACAAAGAGAGAGAGAGAGAGAGAGAGAGAGAAACTAAAATTAAAAAACAAACCAAAGCTTTCTATGCTCAAATCTCTCATTGTAGGTGGTGGTTTATGACATTACCAGCATAGAAAAGAAAAGGAGAATGAGGGCTACCAAATCTAGTCAACCATTTGCCTCTCAAGCCAATGGAGCATCAATCTATGTACCATGAGTCATGGCAGCACATGAGATGCACGCACTAACACTACCTCCACTATTGTCGCCTTTAACGATTTCTAATCTACCTCAGCCACTTTTAAAGGTCGATTTCGAACCCCATATGAATCTTTAAATAATTTGTAACATGTTATTGAATCTTCTTGTCATAAAACATTGATTATTTTATATGATTTTCATTTTTTTATGAATGATTGTGATTATTTAAAGTGTCAAGGTCCACACCGTTTGTGGCAACCCCGGGGAATGACGTCGCTAAGAAATTTATTTTTTAAGCTGGAATAAAATCAGGATCAATACCTTACGATGGGGTTGGGAGGATGACAACCATAAAATGTATTTACACCAACAAAATATTTCGTAGGTGTTTAAGATGTAATTTCACTGATATAAAAATCACTGATGGATTTACTAATGGAAATGTGTCGTCAGTGAGCCTCTTATCGAGGATTTCAGATCCATCAGTAATTCAGTTGATGATTTATGTGTTGACAAAAACACTGATAAAATATTCACACTAAAAAGAAAAGGTTGCTAACCATTTTTCTATTGGTCAATCCATCGGTAAATATTACTAACAGATTGCCAATGAAACAATCATCGATAATAAATCGTGTAGAACCAACAGATTTATTGACAAAATCTCTGATATAAAAGTTTTGTAAGTCAATCCATCAGTCTATATCAAAATAGTTCACAACTCTTTGTAATTCTCCAAGAAAAATGCACCTACATTACCGACAGGTTTACCTATAAAAATTTATGGTTATTGGTGATGATATCAATATTTCAGTAATTAAAAAAAGACACATGATTATTTGGATCAAACAATTTGACATTAAACAACTAAATTAAATTAAGGAACATATCTTATATTATTAATTTAATTGTAAAAATCAATTACAAGTGTCTATATATTATACATAAAAAAAAAAGTTAGAGCTACAAGTAGAGGTGGAGGTAAAGGGGGAGGAAAATCTTTTGGAGGTCTATAAAAGGGAGGATAATGAATTGACAGGTATGTCATCATCTCCTCACATTACTTCCTACTTTGTTATTCATATTACATCTCCGGTTCAACCTTCAGATATGTCATCACAATGGTAATTTGTACTTAAACCAACTACTAAATGGCTGGTGATGGCTACCCCGGGCTGAATTATAAGGTATATATGGTTGAGATACTACAACTCGACCTTATATCTCAATTTATAGTCACAGAGATACCATAAACCCGATTCATATCGGGTCCAACAGTTGCTCCAACCTCGAACCACAACTCTGGATCGTATTTTGAATGGGTTGAAGGATCCTCTTAGTGTTTGGCATGCATTTCAGTGTTATATTATTCCTACGAAAAGAAGATTCAAGGTTATCAATAAAAGAATATTAGTCCAAAATATATATAAAATGTTTCAAAGTATACTTAAAACAAACACCTTAGCTCAGCTATCCACGAACTACAGCACTCTTTATGTTTATCCTCAGATAGGTTGTCCACAAACTATTGCACTATTTTTGTCTCTCCTCTCTCTGTATGTATTTTTCCATAGATAACTCCATCAGAGTTGGCTCGCACTCAAGGTATGTAGCATGCAATATAAATCATTAGTTAAACATTGTGACAAATAATCACTAATTTATTAAGAAAAAATACTTAAAAATAAACCAGGCTCTTTGTATGGTTCATAAAAAGAAGTGATCCACCGGTATGCTTGTTAATGGAACCATGAGTTTCTTTGTTTCTATTTGAGGACCCACTCCATAATCGCCTCCTAAAACTCTCTGATGTTAAGAACTCTAGATATCTCTTCCAATTAGTCTTAGTGATGTGGGGAGGTCTAGAATTCCTCCACACCTTAAAATCATCTCACTTTGCATAGGTTTGTGCATTATATCAAAAATCATGCAACCTAGTTTAGAAATTTATTAAACTAGAAAAATATAAAAAAATACAATTTTACAAAAAAAAAATATAAACTTCACATGTTAAAACTTACCTAGTTGCGTTGTGGTTTTCCTAAACTTGTCTGGCCACCCCAGAGTTAGCCTCGTCCCATTGAAATCTTTCCTTATAATCATTTTTTGTAAAATAATTAGTTTACATCATTAAAAAACCAATTAAATATAAACTAAAAGTATATATATATATAACCTTAAACTTTCCTCACCGAGTCTCAATCATTGGTATCCATTCAAGATGCTCTTTAAGATGGCTCCATTGAAATAAAGGATCTTTCATTGATATTTTCATCATTGATGTTATCATATCCATAGCTTCTATATTTGTGGTCCTAAAAATCAATTAATGAATGAAAACCCATATAAACAATTTATTAATTCATTAATGCTATTTGTGAGGGGGAGAAAAAAGAATTTCTTATATACTTAAATCTGGTTTTCATTGTGCTATAAACTTGCCAGAATTAGGATCTCTAGTAGATGGAACATCATATTTGTGAAATTTATTCAACAAGCATGCAATCGTTAATATGTGCATTCGGTATCTCTTCATGATCTGCATCTAATTGCATTACAGGCTCAAGAACACTACGGCTTGAAGAAACAGAATCGCTCTATCTCGACCCTAAATTTTTTTCCCAGCATCTAAACAATATAACTAAATAATTAAGCATATTCAATTAAATTCATATTATATGGTTTATAGGTTTTTGTTTTAGTGCATTTATTTATTTTCAACAAACTTCAGGAAACTTCTTCCCTATACAAGACCCTACCTAAAAAATTTCAAAAATATAGAAAACCACATTCTCAAACCAACTATAATACATAATGTAATATGGACATCAATTTTTTATATCATTTATCTAATTTTCCACGTGTCTATAATTATACCAAACACACAACTTCCATAACATCCTTAGAACATAGCTTTCAGCACAATTTTATAAAACTCCATCAAACTATTATCATAACCCAACAACAATAATAAACAATTCAATTAACATTCTTACATAAAAATTATATGAGCCTTAATTTCTAGAATTTGGGGTTTTCCAATTATTAATACAATTGATCCAATTCAAATCATTTCCATGCATTATCATAAACCATAATAAACAACCCAAATAACATTCTAACACATAAAATCACATGAACTCTAATTTCAAGAATTAGAGATTTTTCAATTATTCATACAATTGGTCCATTTCAAACTATTTCTATTCATTCTCATTACTTAATAACAATAATAAATGAAAAAAGTTAAGTAAATGTATTCTTACTAGAGTTACAAATTATTACATACTTACTTATGCTTTAAACCACGTAGTGAGTTGTCCATCTTGTAATTGGAAAACATGAGCTTCAATAAGATATGGATTTTGAAATAACAAAATTGATGATGTTTTCTATAAGAAATTTACTAAGAATTTAATTTATATGGGAATACAAGAGAAAATGATTTAAGACTATAATATTATAAAATTAATTAACTGAACAAAATGTCTCAATTCATCATAATTAAATAGTACTTAATTATGTGCTTGTGTTTTATTCGATGTTTGTCAAATATCTTTTCAAAACTACATTCTTTGACTATGGTTATACAAATTCACACTTAAAACATTTTATCGTCATCATCATGTATTTGAATGTGGTTGAAATTTTTTCTATTTTTTTAAAAAATATTTTTTAAATATTTTAATATTATTATATTATTATATTATTTATTTATTAAGTGGGCTGGACCTAACCCATCCATTTGAGCCAGACTCGGTTGGGTTGGGCTAATTGACCGCCCAACAGACCTTTTCCTTTTCTTTTTTTGTTTTTGGTCTTAAGTTAGATCAAGCCTAGCCATCTGGGCTACGATGAAACAGGTCCAGCCCGGCTGGGTTAGGTCGACTAACTGCCCAACAGCCTTTTATTTTTAATGCTTGATTGAACCCGACGCAACCATATGGGCTGGGATGAAACAGGTCTAGCTCAGCTGGGTTAGGTAGACTGACGGCCCAACAACCTTTTCTTTTTATGTTTTTTTAGGCTAAACCCGGCCCAGCCATCTAGGCTAGGTTAAAACAGGTCCAGCCTAAGCCCACATGGTCATTGGCTTGGCCTAGTGACCATGTTCATTATTTTAGTCTCTTCATGCAGAATAAATTCTGCATGAAGTGGCTATAACCATTATGGGGGGAAGAAGAAAAAGGGAGAAGAAGACTACCTAACGTTGAAGTAGTGATCGGCTAATGGTGGAGGTGTTAGTGGAGGTGTCGATTGCTGGTGATAGGGTTGCAAAGGTGTTTTGCCACCGATTATCACGACAAGTGTAAAGTGGTGGTGGCTGAAGAAGTAGTGAAGGAAGAGAAGAGAGGCGACAATGGCAAAAACAAATTAGGGAGCTAATTTTTTGCCAACTTTACAGCCTAATTGCTTCATGCTCAATACCTGAAATCCACCCCTATTTATAGGAGGTGGAAGGGGGACACTTTGTCTTTATTGGGGACAAATCTTAGCTCTTAATTCAACTGGAAAAGATCTTAATCGTTAGCTCAAAGATGAAATCATTAACAAAAAAAGTTGGCAGCTAAAGGTTGCTTAAGTTGGCTTTTTTGGGGTGGTGCTGCGGCGACTATAGGGGCAGTTGGTCGACGAGACCTACTCTAGGGTGTAGTACAATGTCAGGCCATTATGGTGGTGTATGGTTTGTCTAGTTTAGTACGGAGAAGTAGCATTAAATACCCCTGGATAGTAACCATCCGAGCAGTTTTTTCAGGCAAAAAGGAGATGATAAATAGTAACCAGATGACGCATCGTCTTGTTTTTTTTTCAAAACGGCACCATTTTGGCGTTATGGTTTAAATTTAGGGATTTGGCCAAGTTCAATTTAGTCCTTCGGCTTTTAATTTCTTTCAATTGCGTCTCCAATTGGCATGGAACTTTTAATTTTATGTAATTTTACCTCTGTCGAACTTCAATATCAGCCCTGAATTTTAGCACCTTTTTTAATTTTGATCATTGGTCTTGGATTTATGCAAATTGACCCTCAATTGACCATTAAACTTTCAATTCTCTTAATTTCACATTTGATTTCAATCAATTGAGTCCTCAGAGTTCGGCGCCTTTTTCCAAAAACATCTTTGGCTGTGAATTTCTTCAATTTAATCCCTAATTAACTCTAAACTTTGATTTTCTTGCAATTGTATCCCTGATTTCAACCAATCGACTGTGTAAAAATTTAATGTTTGGTCCTCTAAAATTTCAATCTCCTCGATTAAGCTTAAATTGGGCTCCCAAACTTAATTTTTCACCAATTATGTCCCTAATAAAATTAATTTGATCTATTTAAAGTATAATTCAGTCTTTTCATAATTAAACTTTTAATTTGGCTCATGATTAAACCAAATGAACCTATTAAAAATCTAATTATGTCCCTAAGCTTAATTTTTATATAGATTTGTCTAATTATTATTTAATTTGACCTTGAATCCACATTGTTTTTCTAGTTTTGGGTACAATAGAGCACGATTAGAGTCCCGATTTAGTCCAAAATTACAGCTTCATTTTTCTATACATGAAATCCTTCTCGACCTGTTTTTTTGTCAAATCATCACTCTCCTTGTTGTTATTACTTTATTTTCTATTTTCTACTTTAAAAGGAAAGAGGGTAAATTTTGGAAGAAATATCCCAAGAATAGGTTATGGCAAAGGAAAAAAAAAATTGATTTCAATAGGACCAGCTAAAATTTCTAGTTACCATAAAACCAAGTGGTGACTTCTTTTTCTTTTGGTAATCGTGGGTGTCTTGGTCAGCTTACGCGCACTTCGACTAATTCCTCGGGCTAGCTTACCCGCACTTTTTTTCTTCTTACTTCTTTTATATTTAGCTCGTCTGGAGATAATGTTATGTTCTCTATTATGATCATGAAATTATGTTGTTCTCTGTTATGTATGATATGGACAAAGCCTAGAATTACAATAGAAATGCATACGTTGCTTAGACATTTATGCAGAAGAAAGAAAAGTTGCATATCGTAACATTAGGATATGGATCAAACACCTAGAATCATTCTTCTGGGGTAATAATTACCTTGAGAAATCTATTTCATGAGGGAAAAGTGCATTACAACAGCCTTGAGAAAATGGCATGTGACACACTACTCACCATCAGCCCATTGCTCTCCGAGTCATTGTCAATAGATTCCTTCCTTTTACTTTAATCTTTTATGAAATATTTTAAGCAAACAAATTTGAGCTCAATCTCAACTAATCTTATATGATCAATATGTTATTGCTGAATTTCATTAACTCATGTCCATAACAACAGACTCCATTTGGTTGTATCTCCTTTAAGCCTTCAGCTACTTTCATAAAAACAGGATTCTGTATCATGTTGAGATGTTAAAGTTGAGTTAAAAGTAATCCCAAGCAGTTTAGTTTAACTAATCAGGTTCTGAATTTGCTCTCCAGAGATCACTAGTTTGAGTGTCACAAATCTCAGGGTCACTAGAGCCTTACCTGGTTGTTAACTTCAAAACCTTGGGGAATTAGTCGAGGTGCGTGTAAACTGACCCGGACACCTACAATTAAAAAAAAAAAGTTAAGTTAAAAGCTAATAACTGAAATCTAGTAAGCTAAGTCTGTGGCCAACAGGAGGTCCTTCACTTTTATAAAGAGATAGCAACAAAATCAGGATAACAACCATGGTTTTAGACAGGACAGTTAGTGGTATACACAAATTAGAAGTAAAAAGTAAATCAAGCGATGACAAATCAAGGTAAGTGGAGATTATAATCACTTTTCCATGTGCCTTCTTCCATTAAATTAAAGAAGCAACATTGCTTGAAAAGTGAAGAGACCAATTTCAGTCCATGAGATGCAGTTTCTTTCTCTGAGCCTCTCTCCTTCATCTACAGAGTTAACCCTCCTTTATTAGTGCAGATTATGGTATTGGTATGTGATCAGAGATTTAACCAACTCTATGAGTTAGCAGAAAAATAAGTTTTAAAGGAATAATAGAAAAAATTATAATGCTTTTGCATAGCCACAAAATTAAATATGTATTTCATGTTGTGGTATTTTTTATGGTTACGATTTACAAATATAAATTTATAAAAAAAACTATAAATTATAGCTTTTTTCTAATTAAGATTTCAAGAGAGTTTTCATGAAGACTGATGTAAAATCATGATATGTGTTGATTAACTAAACACTTTCAAAATTATTATCGGAATAAAACATAGTTTTAACCACAACACATACCGCACTCGGCAGAAAGGCAAGAATCAGTCGAGCCACCATGGAAATACAATACCTTGGGAAGCTTAATGTTGCCCTTTACCTCTCTAAAAATGATGGTATATTTAGTAAGCAAATTAATATACCATATAGAAGTCACATGTGCCCACACTACTTATCTAGAGAGAGAAAAGAAGAAGACATAAGACACTGTTTTGGATCCTTAGTTCCTCACGTTATAAAGTAATCAAATGTACAATAAGTTCCTAGTGGTAATTGCACATCAATAAAAGCTAAAACTTAGAATCTTGTTACATACAGCTCCACCCACTAGAGAGAAACAGAATTGTGGCTTGTAATAATAGTAGTGGTCGAGGCTATAGCTGCAAGAAAATCTCTGTAATCCCCAGATGGGAATCTCTCACATATTGCATCTTTCAGTTCGATCCCATACTTTCTCTTGAAAATGCTTCGTATCTCATACAAGTCTACCTCAGCTCTGCTTATCATCACACGAGCCACGGCACCATTGTCTGCTGTTGTCCCTTTACAACTCGTATACAGTACCTGAAACAGCGTGAGTTTTTATGCAGGGGAACTATAGAATGGCAATTGGCAAGTAATATTGAAATCTTGTCCAGAAAATGAGAAAGTGGAGGAAAATCTGGCACCATTTTATGTATTGTTTATAATTAAAAACATTAGAGAGAATAATAAATTTACCTTTGCGTAATAAGTAGGTGGATTGCACATGCATTTCATGACTACTTTAAGAGCATCTTCAAATTCCATGTATTTTGCATTTTTGAGCGACTGCAAAATAGAGTCGAAATAAAAGAACCCATGAACTCAAAATATGACTGTTAAACGCAGAAAATTAATTGCTCGGCAAAAGATGGTATGAAGTATGAGAAAATTTCACCCTTTACCTTTGTGTACTCATGTCCATAAATGTGTTTAAAGCTAGACAGGGTCAATTTCGTCTGTGGAATGCTCCTTTTACTCAGAATCTCAAGCACAACAGCTTCTTCAACGGCTCCCTGTGAACTCCCTTCCCCTGCTTCATATAGCCTCCTAGCATCACATTTTGCAATATGTTGGCTAACATCTTCCTGGTGTGCCTTGTGTGATGTAGCCAACGCTACAAGAATCTTCAAAACCATAGCAACATATTCAAATAACAGATATCAAGCACGTACAGAAAATGCTATTCATATTCTTGAATCCGGGGCTTGTTTATCATTTGATACAATCTTTAAGATTGAACAAGATTACCTTTTGGTAAGGATGGGGTGGCTCAAGATTGATAATTTCTTGGTCCAAATGCCTTCTGAATCTTGCATAATAAGCCTGTTTGATGAGAACCATATGACTTGATTTTCGCCCGACAAAAATCTCAACAAGAGCCTTGTAGTTAACATCACCTTGTCCAAAAGCTTCCCTTGCAACAATAGCATCACGTTCATGTGTGTCCATCATCCACCTATATAAAGCTGCACATACTTTTGATCCGTTTTGGAATTGCATCTTTTGGAGAAGAATGGCCATATCTTCTCCATACATGGCCTTGTAAGTCTCTCTAATCTGTTGCCTTTCAAGCTTGGACCTGCCAGCCAATGATCGAACCAAGTGGTTTAACCTTCCCCAAGAATCATGAATCTCTTTGCATTCATTCTCAAAGCCATGGCTAGAAGAGGTCAAGATTTTGGTACCCATAGCGGAAGCGTCAGAATTCTGGTTTCCAAGGTAAACACAAAGACCCCCGCTTGACTTGTTTAAATGCAACCAAGGCTTGGTGGACAAGGAAGGGATCTATCTTTTTATGGTGACTGTTGTTTGAATTTGTCATTTTCTACCATGCTTTTGACGATGCCGTAAACATTGGGGTTTTTTTCTTTCATTGGTAACGTTTCTTCAATCAAATTTATTCTCTTTTTTATAACTGAGTTGAGTAGATGTAAACATTTTACTTTCTTTTTCATAACAAAAAAAAAAAGAGATAAAATAATCATTATTTACACTCTATTTATCACGAGAGATCAGGGGAAAGATAGATGCAAGAAAAGAGATAGGAATGGAAATTTAGTAAAAAGGATAAGAACCCAAGAAAAGATTAGAGTAATCTCTCTAACCCTTCATCAGTTACAATTTTATTTCAACCTGAACGGGTTGACTTCTCTATCCTTCTCATTCTTGTAGTGATCGAAAACTAGATAGATAGTGAATGATTTTTTTTCTAAGGTAATTTGTATTTTTTTTCCAAAGTCTGTATTATTTTTAAAATATTTTAATCAGAAGGTTAAATAGTCTAACAACAGCAATTATAAATTATAACAAGGTTTCACGAGTAGTTAATTAAAAGCAAACCTCAAACAGTCCATTTATGTAAGATAAAAAAAGTGCTTTTAATTGTTATTCGGGCAAAACTGAAAGGCAGGAGGGAGTGTACTTGCTTAGACAGAAACCGAAGAAGTAAAGTGAGACTGGGACACATAAAATAAAAAATAAAGAAGAAGGTTCTGTGCATTTGAGTTGAGACTGAGGTGGAAGGGAGTCGCCATGTTTGGACACAAGTGGATGTGTGTTTTGTTTTGTAGCTCGGTGGTCATGGATTTCCTAGTGGACTCTGAGTGTGAATTGGTCTCTTTTTAGCAACTTCCCTGTGTCCATTCCTCATCGCCACACCTTTCTCTCTTTGTACCAACAGAAAAAAAAAAGTGAACTGTGTACATGGGGGCTCTTTCTGCTGCATTTCATATATTTCTTTTTTCTTTTTTGACTTTGTCCTTCTACACTAGCTTGGTCATAAATATTACTTGGATTAGTGGATGTGTTCTGCTGCATTTCATGAATTTCTTGCACCATCGTATCCTCGACCTCGATTATGTCCTATGAAAATATCATGACGAGATAGAACATTGCACACTTTTTTGTTTTAGAGTCAATGTCATGATATCTTTTATATGCACAACATGGAAAAATGTTCCCGAATGAAACCATTTTTGTCAATGAAAGGTAAGGTAATTGCTATTTATTCCTTCTTAATCTTTATCTTTAGCTTCATCAACAATAATACAAGACTTTGAACCCTCAATCTTACCGTGAATCATGCTTCGCATATTGCTAGTAAAGATACTTAAAATCTCCTTTTAAATTCTACAAGAAATAAATTTATTATTTTAACGGGGAGTATTTTTTAAAACAAGCCTGCCAAGTTTAGCATTATGACTTCCTAGAAGTTTCAAGAATTCAATAAATTACCTTGATTTTTTGAACCATGACTTTTTTTGTGGCCTCTAAAGGCACATGCTTAAAAAGTTAGCTATGAAACAGTATTGATTGTATCTATAAGGTGTAGAAGATTATTCTCAACTTTTTATAATGCTCACTTATTTATCAAGTTGTGAATATATAATGACTGATTCATTAAATATTCATAATATTTCACTATAATTCTATGTATTGAATTTTCTTTCCCAACAAAGCACAAAAAATCCCATCATTTACATTTCACCAATTAACAAAGCCTTTAGACACAATCTTTTGGTCTTGACTTTCATGTTGGCTAACCAAAAAGGTAGAAAGACAAACAAAAAATAGCATTCATTACATTTGAGCACTCTAGTTAACTCAAAAATCCTTTAAACCAAGAAGCTTGAAATCAATTATGGTGATTCTTATCTTTTAGAAAAGGATACTCTAAATGCATAGATTGAAACGCATCAGTTTTGAGATAAACACAATGAATTTATGTTCTTTGGTTAATAGAAATATCTCATATCATTGAACATATTCATGAATCACATTTCAAAGAAGTAACATTCATTTCTTCATGCTAAATTATTTGATTTTTTGAAGGATATTCGTTGAGTTCCTCAAATTCAGGAGGAATGAGTTGTCATGTTTGAAGTAGTAACTATAACAAATACATTGTTTTTAGGGAGATTGACATATAATTTCTTAAAAAAAGATTTTATAGTTATTTGTTATCGCATCTCAACTTTTAAAACTTAATTCAAGACAAAATAAACCTAAAATATCATCACTATTAGTTCAAGAATTAATCTTATAGCTTAATCAAAATCAAAGTGAAACTAATACATTGAATATATGATAATTTTTTATCTAATTGGTATCATTAAACATTCCAGTAATTAAAGCCCTGAAGAATTCAATTTTATATAATTCATAAAAATCCATCAAAACCCCAAATGCAAAAGAAAATGGTAAATATGAGATTGCAAACACCAAAAATTAGAATTACCTTAAATTCTTGTATAGTTATGTATTTGTTAAGAAAATGGAGACTATAGATTTCTTTCCTTAGTATAAGAGAACAAATCAAAGCAATTAGGGAATTATAAACCACAATCCATTACAACCCTTCAAGTTACTGACACGAGAGAAATAGAGTATTGAGAATTATGATTTGTTAAGATAATCAAAGAATATCTTCTTTCTTTTTTGTTTTTATAGTTTATACTAGAGGATTGAGCTAATTATGTTTGTTTATTTATTTAAGAATGTTTTATAGTAGGTTAGGCTACCTATTGGCTATTAAAATTTTTTAAGTTAAAAGAGTTTGTGTTTTTGATGAGCTAATTAAGGGAGCGTTTGTAAACGCAGGTCAACTCGCGTTTCTAAAAAAATCAATCTTTTTTGCTAAAAATTATTTTTTTTGTATGTTTTGGATCGTTTTAATACATTGATCTTAAAAATAATTTTTAAAAAAACAATCACAACCACACTCCTAAACAGGTAGATTTGGGTAGTAAAAGTTTGAAAATTAAACAAACAATATATGTATCTCAATTTTATTTTATTTTATTTTTTGAAGTTTGAGAGTGTCATCGTAACTACAACTTATATTGTAGGTTGACCCCTAATAGATAGATAGATAAATATGATTTAAAAAAAACTTTTAAAAGATGAAAAAATTGAATTTTATGGAAAATTATGAAGTTTAGTTTAGTTTTGAAGCATTGGATAATAATTATTTATGTCATTGAACTTTTAGAGAAATGACAAATATAAGTTGCATCTTAAGTTTTGGCCCTTTGATTTGAAAGTCTTTTTGGATGGATGTTTGTGTGAAAAATGATTTTATTTTTTTTCTAAATATATGACCAACTTATTTATACATCCATATTTTATGCAAGTACTAAAAAAAGAGCTAGTAAGTGTGTATTTTTTCCAAAGTTGGATGGAAGACA
>Ga0325414_1004158_pt1 | contig 15122 bp, 21 predicted proteins | sample PopdelMetagenome_8_FD_206183 | JGI IMG/M metagenome (GOLD analysis project Ga0325414, IMG submission 206183) | Populus deltoides microbial communities from Bellville, Georgia, United States - Leaf-PdKOR-R3 | ecosystem: Host-associated > Plants > Phyllosphere > Phylloplane/Leaf | place: USA...
ATTTCCTATGATTGTTGTTGATGATTGCTAGAGCGGACTCTAAGTTATTGTTGTGAACAATCTATTGCTAAGTTTAATATCAAAACCGGAGTTGTGATATATGAACTTGTGAAGCAACTAAGCTTAATAATTGTGGCGGAACTACGTTATTGAACTTAGGGAGAACATTTGAACAAAGTGACACAACTTGCGGACAGCTTGTATGTTAATCTTAATGGAAATTATCTAGTTCTTAAAGCTACCATTAAATTGAATCATTAGTGCGGACACTTTGATTGTTTGTTGGTTAGGATTAGTTATACGGCAGATCCGTTAATTAATCAACGTTAAGAAAATATAAAATTTCAGAACATAAACTGCAATTTTCATTTCAAGGATCGGTTCTAATTTCCATTGGTGGATGTGTGCTTGCAACCAAGATTTGTTTTCTTGATAAATTTTGGTTTTAATTGATTTTATTTGCTAGTTTAATTGCTACCATAGTTTAGAAAATCACAAACCAAACTCCCCCAATTACATAACGTACAACATAAAAATATGACCTGAAACTTCCTCGTGGGATCGACTCCTTGCTTGCTCTATATTATCTTATGTGTTGTGTTTGAAGTTAGGGTAATTAATTTGTGCGACCGCGACATCGCAATAGCAATTAAGCCTGAAGAGGTGTTTTAACACCTAATACCCTAAAGTCAACTAACTTGGGAGCTCTTGGCACAATGCTTGTTACATGGATTAAGGAGAAAAGCTTAAGGGAATCAAACATTGCATTATCTACGTATCAGTATCTGTAACCCGAGTTACTAAGTTCGTAGGGGTGTCTCAACATCTAATGCCCTAAGACCAACTGGTCTAGGAGTCATAAGCCGAAAGCTCGTTGCATGAGTTAAAGATGCATTGTGTTTTAAGTTTTATGTATATATATTAAAAAAAAAGAAAAAAAAAGATAATAATCCCAACCCAAGAAAGTTAACCTTAGAAAAACATTAGAACAGAATATTAAATTCCCTAATTTAAGCATGTTCCTTCCAAAGCCGAACTACCAGAGGCTAAAGTTGATGTCCCTACTGGTGCCAAAGGTAAATGTGAAACTCAACCTAAATGTTATTACCCAATTTTTGAACCATCTTTTTCATAAAATTTTTGAAAAATCCAGAAATAACAAAAAACAACGAAAATCCAAAAAAATATGTTTTTAATATATTTTGCATCGTTTTTAGCATTTTTAACATCGTCTAAAATAGAATTTAAATTTTCAAAGGTTTTTCGAACGCGTTCAACTTTGCATATGTCATTTTTAAAAGCATTGATTTTTCTCATTGAGTCGACGTTGATATTGCTCGTTTTTAAAAAAATACAAGAGAAAACAAGAAAAATCAAAATTTACAAAAAAAGGAAAGTTGAGGGACCAATTTTGAGTCCCAAACAACATTTTACCTATAAATATAGGTCCACAACTCACACAAAGAGAGGGGGGTAATTTTAAAAGAAAAAAAAACAAAAACAAAAAAAACCTATTGTCCATGTTTTTTTTATTTATTTAGGTAGGTCACCCATTACAATGAGGTCATTCTTCCACTTGGGTAGGTCACTCATTACAATCAGACCACTCTTTCCTTTTTCCTTGGGTAGGTCACCCATTAGAATGAAACCAATATTTTTCCAGGTAGGTCACCCATTACAACATGACCAATTCTCCATGTTATTTTTTATCTGGGTAGGTCACCCATTACAATAAGGCCAGTCTTCCACCTGGGTAGGTCACCCAATACAATGAGACCAATATTTTTCTAAGTAGGTCACCCATTATAACGCGATCAATTCTCCATGTTTTTTTTCTATCTAGGTAGGTCACCCATTACAATGAGACCACGCTTCCTTTTTTCCACTTAGGCAAGTCGCCCACAAAAGAGACCAAGGTAAGCGTGTGTGGGTGGTCGCCCCTGAAAATAGACCAGTGTGAGTTTGTTTGGGTGATCGCCCTTGAAAATAGACCAATGTGAGTGTGTGGGTAGGTCGCCCTTGAAAATACACCAGTATGAGTTTGTATGGGCAGGTCGCCCGTGAAAATAGACTAGTGTGAGTGTGTGGGCTGGTCACCCCTGAAAAGAGACCACTTTTCTTTGAAAGGGGCAGGTCGCGTTGTAATAGGTGACCTACCTAGAAAGAGGGGTTTTGCTTCGTAAGCATTGAGGAATTTTGCTTTGTAAGCATTGTAAAGAGGGGGCATCTGTTGTTACCTAATTTTTTACCCACCTTTTTGATAAAATTTTCGGGAAATCCAAAAATAACAAAAAACAATGAAAATCCCAAAAAATATGTTTTTGGTATATATTTGCATCGTTTTTAGCATTTTCAATGTCGTCTAAAAAGAATTTAAATTTTCAAAGGTTTTTCGAATGCGTTCGACTTTTCACGCGTCATTTTTAAAAGCATTGATTTTCCTCATTAAGTCGACGTTGATATTGCTTGTTTTCAAAAAATACAAGAAAAAACAAGAAGAATCAAAATTTACAAAAAAAGAAAAGATAAGGGACCAATTTTGAAGCCCAAACAACATTTTACCTAAAAATATAGGTCCACAACTAACACAAGGAGAGGGGGCAATTTTAAAAGAAAAAAAACAAAAACAAAAAAAAAACCTAAACCTAAATCCACTCAAGCCTTCTCCTTTCTCTTGGAGCCGCCGCCCCTCTGGCCATCTCTCTTCCCTCACACTACCTCACCAGGCTCCCCTCTCCCAGCCAACAAAAGAGGCCCTCATCTCCAACCATCTCCTCCATGCACATAACCTCTCGGCCAGCCCCCTCTCTTCGCGAAAGACAAACCAGACCTCCTCCCTTCCCTTGGCAAAACTAAATTGGCCGCCCCCTACCTTCTATAAAAGAAAAAACCAGAAGCCAACAAGTAGCTCCCCCTCACTTTTCCCGGCTCTTCAATCATTTGATAACCAGAGTCATTCTTTGATAAATGATCACTATAGGTCAGACTCAATAGAATTTGATCAATCCTTTTTTCTGTCGTTAAGGTGGAGAACTAAACCAAGAATTGTCTTTCTTTATCATCAATCGAATCACTATTCGTGACCAAGGATTCGATTTTATCATCAATCCAATCACCGTTCACGTTCCCTTTCCCCTCACCGTACCTCTCATCTCTCAGTTGACCCATCAGCCTCCCTTTTCGATCTCCTCCACCCAACAGCCCGATAGCCGGTTCATTCTTCCCCACCTCCAGAAGACACAAGCCAACCCCCATTTGGCCTTTTATTTTATGCTCCCAAAACCAGAGAGAACCAAAGCCAGCACAGCTGTCCCCATCGTCTTGTCCCTCTCTCAGCCCTCAACTCCCTCCAGAACCAACGGCCAGCTCGTCGAACGCCTGCAGAATCTACCACCAGCAAACCCTTCAGCAACCGGTTCTCCTCTAACTCAAACTCATGTAGCAGATCTGGATCGAGATCCAGCCGCCATCAGTGCCAAAGATGCCCAACAACAAGATGTGCTACATGGGATGAACTCTCGGGCAACAAACCATGACAAACCCAAAGGAGCCAGATTTGAGAAGAAAAAATAAAACTAAAACAGACTGTTTGTTGTGTTTTTTTTGATGTTTTGCAGGTCACCACCGGCAGGGAAGGAAAGAGGAGAAGAAGCTGAACCAGACCCACTCGGTTTCCTGGATTTTTGTGTTGGCGCGTGAACCCATACGCCGCCACTATTCCTGCGCCCAGAAACCTTCCTCAACACTGTTCCTGCAGATTCCGAAAGGCTTTGGATTTTTTGGGGTTTATTTTGTAATTTTGTTGAAATGTATTTGATTTATTTTGAATTTTTTATAATTTGTAGTGTGGATGTAAAAAAAAGAAGAAAAAAAGAAAAATATAGTGAAAGTGAATGTGTTGTTTTTTTTAATGAATTTTTTTATGATAAAATTGTAAAGAATAAAGAAGAATTTAATATTTTGATTTGTTCACGGTCAAGAATTATGAACTTACATATAAATCGTATTTCCAATATCAAATGAAAAAAATAAAATTTTAAAAACTTCTTTAACACATTAAAGCCACGAAGCAGCTTACCTTAGGTAGGGTGCGTTAGAGATGTTAATACCTTCCCTAACCATAACCAGTCCCTTACCTGTGAATCTCTGACAAGACCAGAACACTCGGGTTTCCTAGTAGCCCTCAATTAAATACTAGGTGGCGACTCCAATGAACCAAACAAGCAAACCAAATGAAAAATCGCCAAACAGACGTCGCGCGGGTGACGTGCAACACTAAACATACTTGTTATGTTAAATGTTTCAGGTGACAGGGACATTGACATTATGCTTTAGAGAGTCCAAACAAAAGAATCATGATGATTAGAGATAATGAAGGCATGCCACCATTGGAGGATAGTGATGGGGATGAGTTAGCATTACCGGTTGAGGAGTCTTTGGTTATAATTTATATAGTAATTTACCTCCCCGACACTGATACGATCCAGCAACGAAAAAACAATTAGATTCGGATTCTGACGTAAAATACAAACTGTCTAGTTTTACGGTAATAGTCATAATTCTCAATCCGACCACTGGATCAGGCTGAAACTTTATGTGGAGTCTCCTGACATGGTTTCCTACCATGGGTTAAACTTTCAAGTCAATCAGAGTTTGGGAAGGCATCACAATATGGGTCCACAAAGGCTGTATGAATTTTGTTATTTACTTCCCTTTGAATTGTAGACTTCCTATTTGGCTAGGATTCTTTTCCTACAAGGATGTGGGAGTTTGTTTTGGGAATTTCCTACTTCCACAAAGATCTTTAATGAGCTACAATATAATCTCCAAGTGTGGTAAGGATTCATTAATGTTTCAGAATCCTTTTTTTATAAGGATTTCATATTCATCCTAGTTACACAAGGAAAGGAGGGCTAGTGCTATTGATGATAGATTAGTTGTTTTTATTATTTTCTTTCATGTTTAGGCTTAATTAAAACTTTTTTTTTCAGCTAGGATCCAAGGCTTGTTTGGATCAGGTTATAGGCCTTTTAGTTTAGGATTTTTGGGTCAGTTTTGTATGTGGGTCAGTTCAGCCCACAAGGTTAGATCCATTAGGGTTACTTTTAAGAACTATTTAAACACATGTAACCAAAATTTCGGCAGCTTTGATGATTATTACTTTTGAATTTTTTAGTTTTTACGCGTGAGAATGATTCTTGAATTCTTCAGTTCTTGAACGAGCTGAATCTGACTTATCGAAGATTAACTGGCTTCGTGGCGTCATTCTACTCATTCCAATAGTATTGGTGCCTTGGGGAAAGTTTTTATTGTGTCATACTCCTATCAAATCTATTTCTGGTTTCCGGGATCAGATCTCAATCCTGATTGTGGGTTGCGTGACCACGTGATCACGAGGTTCGCATTAGCAACGACGTCAAAAACTTGACACAATCAAAAGATTGATGTGTTATTCCAAGTGCAGGAGTGTTGAAGTAATAAATAATGTGGCAAGACCGAGGTCAATCCACAGGGAGATCAACTATATAAATCATAAATAGAAGAAAAGATTTGAAGAGAATAATAACAAAAAAGGAGTTGAAGAGAGCTTTAAGGTGTGATATTGATGTAAGAATTAATTAATGATACAATAGTTGTCAAGGTTAGAGGATCCACTTGTATTTTAAATAAGTATAATATAAACTCTTTTTATTTCTTAACTGGAAACCACACGCAAAGGAGGTTCCAATCGGATTATAAATTATTAACATGATCATATTAATTATCTTATTGGAGTAATGCCAATACTTGTAAATATTGTCAGCCATTCATGATGATAACTTATGTCAACAACAAATCAAGTTCTATTCATAACACAGGTGTCGATTATACCATACAGTTGGCTATGAAAGGATCAAGTATTTCTTGTACCAAAGGTTGTTCTACACAAATCTAGATTAACCATTTAACAACCAAGGTATTAAGAGTGAGTAAGATAAAAATTATAAACATCTTAATATCAAACATTAAAGTCCATGTTGAGTTTATACTATACTTATTCTAACACCATTAGTGAAATCCTTTCACCTTGATATGATAAACTTAGCTAAACATTATGAAGAAGATAAACATAAATAAACTAGATAAGAACAGTTATGATGAAAAGTATAAACAAGAGATTAATGAAAGCAAAACTTAAACATTAAAAAAATACAAAGAAAGAGAATAAGGGCATGATCTTGATCTGAAAACCAAGATGTCCAAATGCATGGCAAATGCCTCCTTTTATAGGCCAAAATTCAGGACTATTGATTTGATGACTAACAAAAGAGTTGGTAGCTAACCCTTGACTTGGTGGCTTACTCTTGACTTTGTTGGCAAGACAAAACGTCATTGTTAACATTAGAATTTGAATTGAGTTTCTTCATGACAGTTTTGGGAATGTGTCTTAGCTTTCCAACAAAACAAAAATGAGCTCATTTAGGCTTCTAGAACTCGAGATATGGCTCAAACACCAAACAATGTCTGGGTTATACAAATTCAGACTTCTCGTTTGCTTCTAAGATTTGAACTCCAAAACGGCAGTCTTGAGTCTTGGACTCTTCATAAATGTTTTAGGCTTATTTCTTATCTTTCCATCAAAATAAACCAAACCTAAATCAAGGTCTACAACTCCAGTTATGATCCAATAACCAAATGGTGTTCTAGTTTGAATTGAACCAGCATCTTTTTTTTTAAGCTCAGCCCTCTCTGACTTCTCAATTTCAATAGTTAAACTTATCAATCAATCCTTTGATTTGTGTGATAGGCCTGCATTTAAGATAAACATTTACCATAAATTAAAGGTATCTTATATTATCAGACTTGTTATTATAAAACATGCTTTAGTTAAGGAGTTATTGATACTTCAAGTGCAATATGATGTTGTATAACCATAATGAGTGTGCACTTTTAAGTACTAATTAAGGCGAACACTTCAGGATTAGGTCAAGCAAGATGAAACTGATCAACAAAAGGAGAACATCTTCCAAACACGTTGCTTATACCGTTAAGCATGCTAAACCATATAGATTGCAATGGCTGAATGATAGTGGTGAAGTGAAAGTGACTAAACAGGTTGTGGTTCCAATTTTGATTAGGAAGTATATTGATGAAGTTCTGTGCGATATAGTTCCAATCCAAGCAAGTCATATCTTATTGGGGAGACCATGGCAATATGATTGAAAGGCAATTCATGATGGGGTTAAAACTAGGTATAACATTGTAAAATATGGTAAAACCATCACTATTGTACATTTTACACCTAAATAGGTGTATGATCATCAAATAAAGCGAAAAAGTGAGCATGAGGTTATGGGGAGAGAAAATCAAGGTGAGGAACAAGGGGAGAGAAGACCATCAAATTCAGCCACAACCCAAAACACCACTGCAACCCATACGACCACTCATCCAAACACAAACAAATATTCAGCCAACACTCCAAACAAATCAGACCATTCGACCACTACTCAAAAACACCTAAACCTGGCCGGGAGTGGAGGTAAGACAAGATGAGTAGAAAGTCAGGAAGGATGATGAGACTTTCATGGAAAAACTAAAGAAATAACCCAATTTTTATGTTAGAGTGGGTGAGGTCAAATCTGCATTTTTCACTAACAAGCCAATGATTTTAGCTCACATCGACGGGAAGGTTTGGCACCTCGATGTCGGCTCTTCGCCACCTGGGGCTGTAGTATGTTCCAAAGGTTGGGCTGTTCGCCCATTAAAGCGGTACGTGAGCTAGGTTCTGAACGTCGTGAGACAGTTCGGTCCATATCCGGTGTGGGCGTTAGAGCATTGATAAGACATTTCCCTAGTATGAGAAGATCGGGAAGGAGGCTTCCTTTTGATGTGAACCTTATTATCACATGGTCACGCAACCCACACACAAAGACACCAATTCCTGGAAAGCCAAGTTAATAAGGTTTGATAGGAGTGTGACACAAAGATAACTTGCACCTAGACACCAGCACTATTAGAAATGAAAACCCCCACCTAATGAATATTGATTCGCGAACAAGAAGTATAAGGATGATGCCACGAAGCCCGTTATTCTTCAATAAGTCATTTTCAGTTCTTTAGAGAACTAAGGAAGGGAGATTATCACACCAACACACAACAAGTGCAGCAAACAATATGTTTTATTAATCTGAATATTGCATAACCTTACATGTGGGGTTATACCTTTATTTCTACTGACTTTAGACTAAAAGAAACCCTAATGAACCCTTATATGGACTTATATGAGGCTCACTTACAATTAAACCTAAATAATGTAAATAAAACCTTATACTAAAGAGAAAATAATAATAACAATAATAAATCCAAATTTAATATCCTTAATATGATAGGATCAGATTTGTCACCCTTAAAAAGTCCCAAATAAAGTAGAAAATCTGATTTGAAGTTAGAATTAATGATGAGGTCTTCTGTCCTTATTGTAGCTAGGATGAATAAGGAATCCTTGTAACAAAAGGATTCTGAAACATTTATGAATCCTTGCCGCGCTTGAAAACTATCTTGTAACCCATTAAAGATCCTTGTAGAACTAGGAAATTCCCAAAACCAGCTGCCATATTTATTAGTCATTTTAGGAAAAAAAAATCCTAGCCAAATAAGAAGTTCCCAAGTAAAAAGGAAGTAAATAACAAAATTCATACATCCTATATTGACCACTATTGTGATGCCTTCCTGAACTCCGATTTACTTGAAATCTTAACCCAAGGTAGGAAAACATGTCAGGAGATCCGATGTGAACTTTCAGCTCGATCCAACGGTCAGATTGAGAATTATGATTATTGCCGTAAAACTGGACATTGCACATTGTATGTCAAAATCCGAATCTGATTGTTTTTTTGTTGCCCGGATTGTATCAAGTTTAATACTAATGATCTTGATCATATTGTGCCTAGGGTTGCTATTTCTGTGTTGCGGGAGTTTGATGATGTGTTCCCCGACGATACTCCTAGCGGATTACCACCTTTGAGGGGGATAGAGAATTAGATTGATTTCGTACCTGGAGCTTTAATTCTTAACCAATCAGCCTATAAAAGCAATCCAGAGGAGATGAAGGATCTTCAAAGGCAAGCTGATGAGCTGATGGAAATGGGGTACATTCGTGAGAGTATGAGCCCGTGTGTTGTGCCTGTGCTATTTGTATATGAAATTGTAGGGTTTGAATCAGGGTTCTAGGTCCGTGGATGAGTATTTCAAGGAGATGGAGATCGCAATGATATGGGCCAATGTGATTGAGGATAGGAAAGCTACTATGGCTAGATTTCTAAATGGGCTAAATAGGGACATTACAATTGTTGAATTACAACATTGTGTCGAATTGGAGGACATGGTCCATATGGAAATGTAGGTAAAGAGACAAATAAAGAAAAGGGGCATTACATGTTTTCAGACCAATTAGGCTTCATCTTCCTCAACATGGAGGCCGAATCTAAAGAGAGAGGGGGTTGTCCAACTAAAGCCTTATACAAAGGCCAAACCACCTAAGGGCAAAAAGGATGCTCATACGGATTGGAAAGGTAAATCTAAATCTCAATGTACTTGTGAGAGAGATATTAAATGTTTTAAGTATTTAGGGAAGGGGCACATTGCATCTCAGTGTCCAAACCAAAGAGTTATGATTACAAAAGACAATAGGGAGGTTGAATCTAAAAGCGACAAATCTAAAAGTGAAGAGATGCCATATTTGGTGAATTATAGTAATGAGAAAATTGCATATCCTGTTGAGGGGAGGCCTTGGTTATAAGGGGTGCCCTAAACATGCAAATCCAAAAAGATGATGCAGATCAACAACAGGAAAACATATTTCACACTCGATGTCACATCCAAAACAAGGTATGTAGCATGATAATCAATTGATGTAGTTGTGTTAATGTAGCTAGCGATACTCTTATAAAGAAATTGAATATGAGTTGTATTAAGCATCCTAGGCTTAGATTGTAATGGTTAAATGAGTGTGGTGAAGTGGAGGTTACTAAGCAAGTATTAATTGTGTTTGCTATTGGGAAGTATTCTGATGAGGTTATGTGTGATGTAGTCCCAATGCATCCTAGTCACTTACTTGTGGGGCGTCTATGGTAGTTTGATCAGAAGGCGACTCATGATAGGTTTGACCTTGAATCAAAACCTGTGTTAAATAATATAAGATCAACAACATTAAAGGTAGCGCTAACACCATACTGACCTGGAAGATCAATTTTATATGTGTTGTCATTAATTCTCTCTAAAACCTAAAATGGATCGTCACCACGAGGGTGTATTTTTGATTTCTTTTGGTTAAGAAATCGTTTCTTACACATATGCACCCAAACCGAATCACCAGGTTGGAAAATAACCTGTTTAAGTCCCTTATTTGCTTTAGAAGCGTATAGTCTATTCTTTTTCTCTATTTATAGTTGAACTCCCTCATAGAGTTATCTCACCATCTTTGTCTTCTTTTCACCATATAAACTTATCCTTTTTTCAAAAGGTAAAGGAATTAAGTCCATAGGAGTTAGTGGATTAAACATATAAACAATTTCAAAAGAAGAAAAGTTAATAGTCGAGTGCACAGTTCTATTATAAGCAAATTCAACAAAAGAAAACATTCTCCCCCCCTTTTCAGATGCTTTTGAATAACAACACGTAGAAGTTGGGATAATATTTTATTCTCTACCTTAGTTTGTCCATCTGTTTGAGGATGACAAGTTGTCGAAAATAAGAGTTTAGTTCCCAATTTTACCCATAAAGTCTTCCAAAAGTAGTTAAGGAACTTAATATCTCAATCTGAAACCATACTCTTAGGAATGTGATACAAACATACAATCTCCGTAAAGAACAAGTCAGCTATATGAGATGCATCATCTATTTTATGGCATGCAATGAAATGTGTCATTTTGGAAAACCTATCAACCACAACAAAAATAGAGTCTCTACCTTTCTTTGACTTACGTAAACCTAAAACAAAGTCCATAAAGATATCCACCCAAGGTTCAATAGGCACAGGCAATAGTGTATACAATCCATACAGTTGTACTAAAGATTTTGCCTTTTCTACAAGCAATGCATTGTTCTCAAATTCATTGCACATCTATTTTCATCTTTGGCCAATAGAAATGCTCATGCAATACATCCAAGATTTTCACCACTCCAAAATGACCTATTAAACCACCCCCATATGTTTCACGCAAAGAACTAGTAGGAACACACATTCTATTCTCTTTGAACAAATAACCATTCATCAAATAAAACTTACCGAAAGCCGAGTGTCCACATACATTAAAAATCTTGGCAAAGTCAAAATCATTAACATACAATTCCTTCACATATTCGAAGCCTAGCAATCTAGTATTGATGGTGTGTAAAAGAACATACCTGCGTGAAAAGTGTATCAGCTACGATGTTCTCTTTTCCTTGCTTATACTTGATTACGTAAGGAAAAATTTCAATGAATTCAACTCATTTTGCATGTCTTCTATTTAAGATGCTTCAAGGACTTATGATTCGAATGGATTACGAACTCTTTTGGCCACAAGTAATGTTGTCATGTCTCAAGTACTCTTACAAATGCATAGAGTTCTTTGTTGTAAGTGGGATAGTTCAAGGTCGCTTTACTTAACTTCTCACTGAAATACACAATAAGTCTCCGATCCTGCATCAAAACAGCACCTATTCCCATTCCAGAGGCGTCATATTCTATTTCAAATGCTTTTGTAAAGTCAAGTAAAGCCAAAACAGGTGCGAAACATAATTTCTCTTTCAAAAGAACAAAAGTCAATTCTTGTTCCTCCCCCTCTCTTATTTAAATCCAACGGACTTTTTAACAATTTCATTCAAGTGTGCAGCTATTGTACTGAAATCTTTCATAAAACGCTAGTTAAAACTAGCTAACCCAAGAAAACTTCTTACCTCACTTAACGATTTGGCTGCAAGCTAATCCCGGATGGCCTTAAATCTCTCCCCATCCATCGATACCCTGTGTAGTTACAACATAGCCAAGAAACACAATTTCCTTTATTGTCCTCACCTCATTCCCAAATAAGGTTGTATTGGGCCCCTCTTGCACATGGATAAGATGTACCAGGGCCTCCTTTTGATACTCATAGGACCCTTCAATTCTGACTTGGTAGCAATCTTCAAAACTAATGCATTCAATGCCTCTTTCAATGTCTTTATCTTAAACCAAGTCATGGGGCCATTTCGAACATGTAATGGGTCATTGATGCTGTTTTTAGGCTGGTCCACATCACTTCTAAACCTTTAGGGTCATTTTATTATTTTGAAATATATTCATTTTAAAGTTTCCACCTTTATTTATTTATCAGGTTTATTACCGTTTCAAAGTAACATTGCTGATTTTTAATTGGTGCTTGCACCTTCAGTCCTGCCTTTTCATTGCAATATCCTTTTTTATAATTTATTCTTTATTACCTCATTTATTCCCTGGAAAAATTTATCATTTTTCTTGTTTTATCCATCAAAACATGTTACCAGTTTCTCTATCATTATGATTTCTAAACTAAAATTCATTTTATAGAGGACATCCCCTCTATTATACATCATAATTATTTTTATTATCATCATTTATCTATTCTAATCTCAATTTCCATCACTCATCGAGATCTTACCACTTTCAATCTTTCATTTACACGGGGGTTTACATAGCTGTATATTTAAATTATAAATTTTTAGGGTTTCATAGGGCAGGTTTCCATTGTGTCACACTCCTATCAGACTTAATTTAGCTTTCCGGGATCAGATCTCAATCTTGATTATGGATTGCATGACCACATGATCAAGAGGTTCATATCACCTCTATCAGAAACAATGCTTTTAGGGACCCTGTGAAGCCGTACAATCTCACTACAGAACAAATCACCAATGTTAGTAGCATCATCGATTTTATGACATGGAATGAAGTGTGCCACCTTTGAAAACCTATCAAGGACTACAAAGATTGAATCCCTACCCTATTTTGACCTAGGTAAACCTATGATGAAGTCCATCGAAATGTCTACCCATGGTTCCTTTGGTACAGGCAAATGGGTGTACAAGCCATGTGGTTGAATCCTAGACTTTGCTTTCATACAAGTGATGCATTTATCACATATACCTTGCACATCATTTTTCATTTTAGGCCAATAAAAATGTTCATCCAACATATCCAAAGTCTTAACAACACCCAAACACCCCCATGTGCTTCAAGTATAAGCAATTCACGTATAGAACTTGATGTAACACACAAACGACTCTCTTTAAACAAATATTCATCAAATCTATAGAACTTTCTAAAAGCTGAAGTTCCGCAAGCATTGTAAACATTAGCAAAATCACTATCAGCCCAACACCAAGCGGAATCATGACAACGACCTATTAGAGATGCCAATTGGGGCAATTATAAAAGCAAGGGTAAATAATATTAAAGAAGCATTGAATGGGCTTATTCAAAACATATGAAGCAAGATGAACCTAAAGGGGTTAGGGACATTTAAGGAGAATGAAGGACAACCTTTAGTTTGTATCATGAAGGACATTTAATGATACAACGACCTATTGATACGATCTGGGCAATAAAAAAACAATAAAATTCAGATTCTAACGTAAAATGCACAACTATCTCGTTTCACAGCAACAATCATAATCTCAATTCAATCATTGGATCAAGCTGAAATTGTACGTGGAGCCTACTGACATGTATTTCTACCTTAGGTTCAAATTTCAGGTCAATCGGAGTTTGGGAAGATATCGCAATACTAGTCAATAGAGGTTGTATGAATTTTGTTATTCAATTCCTTTTGACTTGTGGAAGTCCTATTTCGCTAGAATTCTTTTCCTAAAAGGATGTGGCAACTGGTTTTGGGAATCTCCTAGCTCTACAAAGATTTTTAATGGGTTGCAACATAGTTTCCATGCGTGGCAAGGATTCATTATTCATCCTTTTCTTACAAAGATTCCTTATTCATCCTAGATACAATAAAGAAAGGAGACTTCAGCATTAATTCTACCTTCAGATCAGATTTCCTAGTTTATTTAGGACTTTTTAAAATTGAAAGATCTGATTCTAGCATATTTAGAATAGTAATTTTCAGATTTTTATTATTTTTATTATTTTCTTCTTAGTCTTTAGGTTGTTATTACTTATTTGGGTCAATTAGGGTTTGTTTGAGTCTAGAGTCGGTATAAATAAGGGCACAACCACACATGTAAGGATTATGCAATTTTTAGATCAATTAAATTCTTTTGCCGCACTTGTTGTGTGTTGGTGGGATAATCTCTCTTCCTTGGTTCTCTAAAGAACTTAAATTGACTTATCAAAGAACAACTGACTTCATGACGTCATCCTTATACTTCTCGTTTGCGAATCAATATTCGTTGAGTAGGGGTTTTTCGTTTCCAATAGTGTTGATGCCTAGGTACAAGTTATCTTTGTGTCACACCTATCAAACGTGATTATACGGTTCACATCACTAATTCATCTAATTGGTGTCACACCTATCAAACTTGGCTTTCTAGGAATTGGTGTCTTTACGTGTGGGTTGCGTGATCACTTGATCACAAGGTTCACATCACTAATTCAGGTCCAATGTTGTGATGTCGCGGTCGCACAAATTAATTACCCTAGCTTCAAACACAACACACAAGATAGTATAGAGCAAGCAAGGGGTCGATCCCACGAGGAAGATTCAAGTCAGATTTTTATGCTAGATGATATGCAATTTAGGGGGGGTTTGGACGTTATCTAGGCTAAAGCAAAAGAAAACAGAAAACTATCAAACTAAATTTAATAAAATCAGAAAATTATCAAGAGAACAAACTTTGGTCACAAGCACACATCCACCTACAGAAATCAGAACTGATCATGGAAACGAAACATCAATTTATATTCTGAATATTTATCTCTTCTTAACATTGGTTAGTTAATGGATCCGCCGTATAACTAGCCCTAACCATCAAACAACCATAGTGTCCGCACTAGTAATTTAATTCAATGGCAGCCTTAAGAACTAGATAAGTTGATTAATCAAAAAAACATAACTGTCCGCAGTCTATGTTTGATTTGATTGAATGTTCTCCCTAAGATTAATAACGTAGATCCGCCACAATTATTAAAC
>Ga0325414_1004163_pt1 | contig 15115 bp, 5 predicted proteins | sample PopdelMetagenome_8_FD_206183 | JGI IMG/M metagenome (GOLD analysis project Ga0325414, IMG submission 206183) | Populus deltoides microbial communities from Bellville, Georgia, United States - Leaf-PdKOR-R3 | ecosystem: Host-associated > Plants > Phyllosphere > Phylloplane/Leaf | place: USA...
GAATTTCAAAAACAAGATGCTAACGAACATACCTGGTTTTGAGAAGACGAAGACGATGGTGGTGTTGTGTTCTCTGCTTCACCGTGTCCTCTACTTCCATTTGGTTTGCTTCTTTTTTCTCCTTCCTTTTCCCTCCCTTATGCTTTCTTACTATTTCTCCACTCTCTTAGTTTTTTTAACGCTCTCCTAAGTTGTCTCCCTCCTGTTTTTCTCCTCACTGTCACCTCTCCTCTCTCGTTTTCCTCCTTGTTTCGTTCTTTTTTTTCCTGTGTTTCTGCCCCCCCGGTCACTCTCTCTGTTTTTTTCTCTTCCTGCTCTTTTTTGTTCCTTCAGGTTTTATATCTCTGGTAATGCATGCGTTTTCTGATAATAAAGCCACTCAAGACTGTTATGGCTGAAGTGAAGGTAACAGTCGGCGTGAGACATGCTCCCCTGTTTGAAGCAACTCCTCCACCGCTACTATCTTTACTGCAGAAATCGTTGCTTGACGACAGTGAACAGTGCGCAGTAATTCTTAATGAAACAGCGCCATTTTTAATTTCAAAATGATATTTCTGATTTGGTCCTTAGATTTTTTACAATTTTGTAATCAACCCCCTCGGGAAAAGGTAATTGGATCCTTTGATTTTAGCGCCTTTTCCGGTTTGGTCCTTGGTTTCAGATTGTTTCAATTAAGTCCCTAATTGGCCATTAAACTTCAATAATTATGCAATTAAGCCTATGATTTGACCAAATCAACTCTTCAAAATTATAATTGGACCTCAGAACTTTAATTTCTTCAAATAAAAGCCTAAATTAACTTAAAAAATCAATTTTTCTTACAATCAAACCTTCCATAGATTTAATTTAACCTTAGATAAAATTTAATTGAGTCCATAAACATCTAATTTTAGACTTTTCTTCCTCAACTTGAATTTTCTTTGTCAACAGGGCTCTCATCAGTAAAAAAACATATACTGTCAAATTTCAACCTTTTGCATTTTTGAACCTCCTCAACCAATTTTGACCTTTTTTCGGCATTCCAGTATCCTTTTCTCGCTCCTATTATTTTTTGGATTTCTTCCAAATCTTTTTTTTGATATATTTTTTTTTTGTATTTTCTCATTTTTTGTGTGGGAACCCAAAAATGTGTAACAATAGATTTTTTTATAAAACTGAGTTGGTCATGGTGTTTTGGAAAGGTGAAGGTGCTTCTTAGCGTCTTGATGCATTTTGAAATTCAACCATTTTGATAAATACCATTGTATTAATTTGAGTAAAGAGGAAAAATAAAATGTCAAATGATACTTTTATAATAACATCTCTTCATTTCAAAATAATAATAACATAGACGAAGATATTGAAAATAAAAGTGTAATATAGTCCCTAAAACTAAAAAACCCATATTACATAAACAAGTTTTCAAAAAAGTTTGATATCGCGTGCATATGTCATATATGTTCCTTGCCTTCCCAGGTCTTCTTTAGTTTCTCTAATGTGTTCTTAGGTGCCCTATTGTGAGCAATTTCCTTTTTAAGGTTGTTGTCTCATTTACTCATAAATTGGCCATTGATGAGGACTTTTACATTCTAGCCTTCATCCCAAGAATCGTCAAATTCAACTTTGAGACTCTGCTTTTTGCATATTTCATGCAGCTTGGTTACAAGATTCTCGCCTAGTATTTTTTTGGTAAATAAATAGTTCTAGCATTCTTGAATGTTTCCTATATAGTTTCAAGAGATTTTTTATTACCTCATATACCACTTCTATAATCTAAGAAGTCTTTTGAGAATGTCTTGATTTGTTCCTTTAGGAGAGATTTTTTATAACACAGATACTAGTGTAAGTTATGCTTGAGGGCTACTCAAGCAAACTTTTTTTGTATCCCTATTAACAGCCTTGAGTTGTGTTAGAATACATGTGACAAGTACAAGTACTGGGAGCATTATTATTTTGTAAAAAAATAAGTTAAGCACATAATCCCCTATATAATTTAGATGCTTAAAAAATAGCTCTTCATCAATGAAAAAGTTGGGTATGAAAGCTTGTTCCAATAATTATTTGTTGCTAAAATTGCAGCTAAAGATACCTTCTACTTTTTTAAGAGCCTGCAACCATCTCATGTTATTGACTCAAAGAAATCCTTTAGTTGTTCATTTCTCATGACTTCTTTTTATGCCATATGAATCATTTAACGATCCCATTCCATCTTAACCCTTGACAAGGCCTTTAGTTTATCTTGTAGTTTCTGAAGAAGATGATGTTGTTCATATAGCAGACCTAGTAAATCATCTCTTTCACTTCTTACTATTATTAAGGCTAGTTGATTAATACTTAAAAGTGCATTCTCATTAAGGCATTATATCATCGTATTGCACTAAAGTATCGTTAAATTCCCTAACTAAAGCATGTTTTATAATAACAAGTATGATAATATAATATATCTTTAATTTATGGTAAATGTTTGTTTTGAATGCAGGTATATCTGACAATTCAAAGGATTGATTAATGTGATTAACTATTGAAAGTGAAGAGACAAAAGGAGGACTAGGCTAAGAGAAGAGATGCTGGTTCAATTCCAAACTAGAACATCATTCGATTATTTGATCATAACTGGAGTTGTAGAAGTCGGATTTAGGTCCACTTTATATGGATGGAAAGATAAGACATAGACCTAAAACTTTCATGGGAGTCCAAGACTCAATTCTGTCGTTTTCAAGTTCAAATCTTAGCAACAACAGAGAAATCAGAACCTGTCCTGCAACTCAAACACTGTTCGGTTTTCAGCTCATATCTTGAGTCCTAGAAGTCCAAATGAGCTCTGTTTTTTTTGTTGGAAAGCTGAGACAATTGCCCACAGCTTTCATAGAACAAAGGGTTCAAATTCTGATGTTAGCAATGATGTTTTGGTCAGCCAATAATATCAAAAATCTACCAACAATATCAAGAACCAGCAGCCAACAATGTCAAAAACCAGCCACCAAATCAATGGTTGCCTACCAATCAATAGTTCTGAATCCTAGCCTATAAAAGGAGGCATTTGCCATGTATTTAGTCATATTATTTTTCAGATCAAAATCATTTTCTTGCTTTCTCTCTTTATATCTTTGTAATATTCAAGTTTTCTTTCATGTTATATTAATCTCTTATTTATCCCTTTTCATTTCCTTTCGTATACTTAGTTAACTTATATCATGTTTATGTTCTTATATTGTTTATTTATGTTTTTCTTCTTCATTATGTTTAGCTAAGTTAATTATATCAAGGTGAAAAGGTTTTACTAATGGTGTTAGAACCTAATAATATAAACTCAACATGAACTTTAATGTTTATATCCAAGAAAGTTTGTTATTAACATGTTTTATCTTTTTATCTTACTAATTATTAATACCTTGCTTGTTAAATGGTTAATATAGATTTGTGTTGTATAACACTTGGTACATCAAATGTTTGATCCTTCATAGTTTTCGGCCAACATCGTTATTATGATAGGAACTTGATTTATTGTTAACATAAGCTAGCAACATGAATGCCTGATGATATTTATAAGTATGGTGTTACTTGAATATGATAATTAATATGATCATGTTAATACTTTATAATGAGCCATTAACGATAAATCATCCGATTGGAACCTCCTTTGTGTGTGGTTTCCAATTGAGTAATAAAAAGAGTTTATATTATATTTATTTGAAATACCATTAGTGGATCTTCTAACCTTGACATCTGTTTTATCCTTGTTTAATCTTTTCATCATTATTACATCTCAAACTTTTCTTCAACATCAATATCATTTTATTGTTTGTAATTTATATAATTCACCTCCCTGTGGTTCGACGCCGGTCTTGTCGGGTTATTTATTACTTTGACACTCCTGCACTTGGGATAAGACATCAACTCTTTGATCGTGTCACTAGTTTTATAATTATTTTCCTCTTCTTTACTTTTAGCTCTTCAATATTGGCGCCAACTATTTCAGGGTTCTCAACATATAGGAGCTCTAAAGAGGCACTTTTTATTTCTGGTGTTGAGGGGAAGAGGATGATGGTACTCTCTATATCTAGTACTCGAAATAAGGTTTTTTATTGAATGCTTTGGAGTATCTTATGGTATCTTCATGAAGAGGGCTTGCTGGGTTTTTTCATGAAGGCTGGTAAGAGTGGGTATCTCTTTTATCATTATGTATATGCTTTTATTTCTTTGGATGGATTCTAAAAGGGATTTGGATCTTAGAGGGCCTATATTTTGCTTGTATGTGAATTCCAAGTAATTTTTGCAAAATTAATAAATATAAGGCATAATAATGATGATGAGGAAAAGAAAAGGTAAATTAATTTCAAGGGGGTGATAATGGTCAACACTTATGTATTTTAGAACCTAGTGTCATTATCATACCAACAAAAGGATCCTTGTCCACCGCAATCAACTTTTATTAGCTTAGACTCTTGTAGAATCTATGTGACAGTCATTTGACACCAAAAAGTCTTAAAATTTAGGATGCTACCTGCTGGGCTTGCCTTGATGTTATTTACATAAGGTACAATATACGGGTAGGTTTTAGCTATTATATGTATAGAGGATATGTTACTATATGGTTTTAATGGTCTCTTACATGCTTAGTGACCATCCTTGAAAGTTCAGTTTAATATGAGATTTACAATAAGTGTAAAGACAGAGATTGGGAATAATATCATATTGGCATACCAACCACTACCAAGCAATTAATCAAGAGAGAGTTTGATGGTGTCACGAGTCTTACCTAGAAAAAAAGTCATTAGGGTATCGTTACGTCTCCATATATCCTAAAGTTAAGGGTGTATGCTCTCTCAAAAAATATTGCATGAAAATATAAATAGGAATGCACGTTAAAGCTATAAAGGTAAAAAAAAAAAAACAACAAACAAAACAGCAATTGAAAGATAAATAACGAAGTTTAGTCCAAAAAAATTTCTAGTGGAATTGTCATTCTATTGTTACTCGACATTACGACAACCTTAAAAAATATAAAAAATTGATATATGGCATCTTGTTCATTGAAATAATAGGTTTTGTTTAAAGAGTCACCACATATTTTTATGGTATTCAAAGACCTTAACTAGTTAACACAAATCTTATGGTACAAGATTGGTTACACTAAATAAAAGATATTATCATCTTTAAATCGACATACCTGGGGTAGGCTATCTTGCTAGTTTTTTCTGAAATTGCTTAGGGTCTATTATGTTATGTTATCGATGGTCTGCCTATAATATTCCTAACTGTAGTGTTGGTAAATATTAAACTAAAAATACTTTCAACTCTAGCGTTAATAAGTATTACATGAAGAAAATGCATGATATTCTTAACTTTGATACTAGTGAATGTCAAGCTAAAAGTTATTTCTAATTATATTGCTAATATTTCTAACTTTGACATTGGTGAATATTAAGAGTATTTTCAATTATAGCATTGATGAATACAAATATCGCCGACTCTAGTATCAGTGAATAATACAAATGATATTCCTAATTTTGGTATTGGTGTATATCATTCCAAGTTAGTATTCTCGACTCTGACATCGATAAATAAAAAAAATTATTTGGATTTGAAAACTTTTATTTTTGTTGAAAATTCAAAACAAATATAATTATTTTTTAATGTTCAAGGCGATGGCTCACTATGATTCCATTTACCTCAAACATGGGTAATAAATATTTTTAGAAAGACAAGGTTGAAGATTTTATTATTTTGAAAATTAAGGTATATCAAGCCAATGGACCTTTTACATCTTCAACCATGTTTTCAAAAGAAAAAAATTATTTCCTAGAAAGTTTATCACCAAATATGTGTGACCAAACTTTTATGCAAATAAAAAAAAATCTATAAAAAAGAAGAAATAAAAAATAAAAGTGAAAGGTGAAAGAAAATAACAGAATAAAATTTATAGTTTGTACACTACCTTACCTCCCTGGCAATGATGCCAAAAACTTGACTTGATCAAATAATTGATATCTTGTCTCAAGTGCAAGAGTGTTTAAGTAATAAATAACCCGATAAGACTAGGGTCAATCCATAAAAAGGTTAAGTATACAAAACCACAAATAATGAAATAAAAGGAGTTAAAAAGATCTTTAAGATGTGATATTAATATAAACATTTAACAAAGATAAAATAATTTTCAAGGTTAAAAGATTCACTAATGATATTTTAAATAAGTATAGTCCTAACTCTTTTTATTACTTAACTGGAAACCACACACAAAAAAAGTTTCAATCGTATGGTTTATCATTAATGGCTCATTTTAAATTATTTACATGATCATATAAATTATCTTTAAGTACCTTATTTGAGTAACGCCAACACTTGTAAATGTTGTTAAGTATTCATGGTGTTAACTTAATCATCAACAATCAAGATTCTTTCATAACATAGATGATAGTTTTCCATGTGGTAGACTATGAAATAATCAAGTTTTTATTATACTAAAAATTGTACACCACGAATCAAGACTCACCACTTAACAAAAAGGGTAATAAGATTTATTAAGATAACAATTATAACACATGTTAATAGCAAACTTTCTTGAAATTTAAATATTAAAGTCTATGTTGAGTTTGTACTATACTTATTCTTATACCATTAGTATAACATTTTCACCTTGGTAAAAATAAACTTAACTAAACATAATTAAGATGAAGATTTCCTAGAAAGTTTATCACCTAATATGTGTGACCAAACTTTTATCTGAGTGCAAAAAAAAAAGAGAAATAAAGAACAAAATAAAAAATAAAAGTGAAAGGTGAAAAGAAAAAAAAAAGAAAAAAATTTATAGTTTATACACTACCTTACCTTCCCGACAACAATGCCAAAAACTTGACTCAATCAAATAATTGATATCTTGTCCCAAGTGCAAAAGTGTCAAAATAATAAATAACCCGATAAGATCAAGGTTAATCCATAAGGAGGTTAAGTATACAAAACTACAAATAATGAAATAAAAGAAGTTAAAGAGATCTTTAAGATGTGATGTTAATATAAACATTTAACAAATATAAAACAATTATCAAGGTTAGAGAATCAACTAATAGTATTTCAAATAAATATAGTTTAAACTCTTTCTATTACTTAACTGGAGGTTACACACAAAAAAAGTTTTAATCGGATGATTTATCATTAATAGCTCATTTTAAGTTATTAATATGATCATATTAATTATCTTTAAGTACCTTATTTGAGTAATGTCAATACTTGTAAATGTTGTCAAGTATTCATGGTGTTAACTTATATTAACAATAAATCAAAATCCTTTTCATAGCATAGGTGATAGTTCTCAATGCGATAGACCATGAAAGAATCAAGTATTTGTTGTGCTAAGAATTGTACACCACGAATCAAGACTTACCACTTACCAAGGAGGGTCATAAAATTTATTATGATAACAATTATAACACATGTTAAAAGCAAACTTTCTTAAATTTAAATATTAAAGTTCATGTTAAATTTGTACTATATTTATTCTTACATCATTAATATAACCTTTTCACATTAGCAAAAATAAACTTAACTAAACATAATTAAGAAGAAAAACATAAATAAAAAAGATAAGAATATAGCTATGATATAAATTAACTAGGTATAATAAAGAAAATGATAAGTATAAACAATAGATTAATAAGAATATAAAATGAAATAAAACTTGAATATTATAAAAATACAAATAAACAAAACAAGAGCATGGATCTTGATCTGAAAACCAAGATGTCTAAATATATATAAAAAAAAAAATATGTTCTTTTATAGGCTAAAATTTAGAAATATTGATGCAGTGGCTAACTATTGATTTGATGACAAGACAAAATATCATTTATAACATTATAATCTGAACAGATGGTTTGTATGAAAGTTGTAGATATTTGTCTAATATTTCCAAACAAAAAAGAATGGGATAATTTGGGTTTCTAGAACTCTAGATATGGGCTAAATACCGAACATTGTATAGGTTGTATGACAGATTCAAACTTCCTTTTTGTTGCTAAGATTCGAACTTACAAAAGGTAGTATTGAGTCTTGGGATCTTCATAAATGTTTTATGTCTCCATCTTAGCTTTCCATCAAGTTAAACCACACCTAAATCTGAGGTCGATAGCTCCAATTATAGACTGAAAATTGAATGGTGTTCTAGTTTTAAAAGAACAAGCCCAATTAAGATTTCTTCTTTAAACCTACATCTATTTTTGTCTCTTCACATAAACCTCAAATTCAATAATTAAACATATCAATCAGTCTTGAGATATGTTTGTTTTATAAACTTGCATTTAAAATCGAGTATTTACCATAAATTAAAGATATCTTATATTATCAAACTTGTTATTATAAAATGTGCTTAAGTTATGGAATTTAATTATACTTTAAGTGTATAATGATGATATATAACCTTAAAATGTATTTTTTTTAAGTACTTATCAAGTAGGTCACCTAGATAAATAAGACCAATGTTGAAAAAAAAATATTTTTCACAAATGAGTAGGTCACCTGAAGAAATATGACCATGTTGAAAAATCTTAGTATTTTTCATAAACGGGTAGGTCACTTGGAAAAATAAGACCATGATGAAAACTTTTATGTTTTTCTAAACAGATAAGTCACCTAGAGAAATGAGACCAATGTTGAAAAGTTTGTGTTTTTCTCAAACGGGTAGGTCACTTGAAAAAATGAGACCAATATTGAAAAATCTTCATGTTTTTCATAAACAGGTTGGTCACCTAGAGAAAAGAGATCAATGTTGAAAAATCTTTGTATTTTTTACAAACGGATAGGTCACCTGGAAAAATGAGACCACTACTAAAAAACTTTCATGTTTTTCACAAACAAGTATGTCACTTGGAGAAATGAGGCTAATGATAAAAAAAAATTATATTTTTCACAAACGAGTAGGTCACTTAAAGATATGAGACCAATGTTGCAAAACTTGCATGTTATTCAAAAACAGGCAAGTCACCTAGAAATATAAAACCATGTTGAAAAACTTTCATGTTTTTCATAAATGGGTAGGTTTCTTTGAGAAATGAAACCAGTGTTGAAAATTTTTAATCCAAAATTTTTCTTAGATGAGATTAAGAACAATGAAAAAACCAAAATGAAAATACAGAAAAGCCCTTCAAGTCTAGTATTAAAAATTTTGGATCCGAGGGTAACATGGTAATTTGATTGTGCTTTAAGAAATGGAATTCCAAAAAAGCATTTATAAGGGAGTTGATTGGTTTTACTTCTTCGAGGGTTATTTTACTGTGAAAAAAAATATAAGCCCCTAATCCCGTAAAAAAACCTATTTTACCACTCGAGACCACTTCACTAAGTTCCAATCCACTAGAAACTACACGTTGTCTAGTGTACTTTTGCCACACCAATTGTGTTATGTTAATCTAACAATCAAACCTGAAATATAGCTAGCCAACAAGAAGATCAGGGCATTATGTAGTACATAGCTAGTTAACAAGAAGGATCTTCACTCTTAATTTCTCCGGTCACCGAGGGGGTCGGAGTGATAGGACCAAAAGGAGGTAAGCAAAGCAGGAAGGGGGACACTTTCTTTCAATTTTGTTTAAAGAGTTGCCAAATACTTTAGTTTTCCTGCTGCATACAAGTTAGTCTATAAAACTCTGCAACAGCTTCGATAATTATGCTTTTCACAAATTGCAAGTAAACAAACACAGCACAATTTCATGATTTGACAAATGCCTGCAATTTGACAAGTACTCTCAATCTTATTCGACCTCCCTGGCATTTAAGACTGAAGACAGGATAGTTATTTCCAACACACAGCAAACAATAACTTTAAATTGAAAAACAGAAGCAAGAATGATCTTGCAATCTCTTTCATTTTTTTTCCTCTTGCTTACAGGAATATCATGCAACAACTTTTCTTCTTTTCAATTAAGTTTTTCTTTCTTTTTTCTTTTTGATCAAACCAATTAAAAGTAAGGATTGATCTATTCTTCTGGCGACAGTGAGTGAACCAGTTCTGGATGTTAAGAAGCAGCAGTTGTCTGCCGGTTCTATACAGGTCAGGAATAGGAGCTGAAACCTATTGAGTCACATGAGGAGAGTCCAGTCTATCAGAGACAATGAACTTCAAACAATTGAACTCAGCTCTAACTTTGAGAGGAGAGACAATGGTATTTCAAGGAAATAGGATGCAGTGCAAATGATCCTAGTCCCCTCTTGACTGCCTCACCTGGCGCCTTCTCTTTTTCAGATCAACAACAATGATTGAAATGTTATCAGAGCTGTTTCTGCCATATGCTATTTCCTGGAGATTATCAGCAACGATTTGTGCTGGTGAAAAACCATCAGACGATGATCTGCGCCCCCTTCTTAGTATCCGGCGAGCAACTTCTCCCACCTCTTCATTTGTCATGACATCCCAAAGACCATCACTTGCCAAAATCAAGCATTCATCCTCATCAGTCCTAGTCATGAAAGTAACCTCAGGCACCGGTATTATCCATGGCCTTAAATAGCGATCACCTAGGACATGAAAGTAAGCTGCAATGAAATTCAGTAACTATTGTCCTTCTAAAGTAGTTAGCCAAAAAGGCAAGATGGATTCCCAAAAATTCTTGAAGGAGCATGTTTGATATTTCATATTTTGAGTTTATTTATGAGTACTGAGCTTCCCTGATAGACAACAAAAAAACAATTAAACCACCTCTAGAAATTAAAGAACACAGAACTTTTTATAGAATTTTCTTCCTTCCATGTAGAAGTCTCTGGGAATATAAAGACAGACATATCATAGGAATCAGGTCGTTCAATATCATATTCCTTTCTAATTATAAACCAAAGCAACAAGTGTTGGTGATTCAACAACAATAAGAACCCTCTTTATTATTAAAAAAAAAATAAAAACCATTAAGAATCCTCAAAAGAGCGTCAATTATCTATAAGGACAAACCCAACCAACGGCCTATGAAAATGGATAGGATCCAAGATGCCTGTCATAGCAGCACTATAGTTATAACAGACCAACAATAATGTTGTCAAGTACTTGTTTCGAGGATGGTGCATCAAGGAAACACCACAAGACTCGCAAAACTTGAAAAAGTGCACAACCACCAGAGATTCACATAACAAATACAATTCTTCTATACCATACCATCAAAATAATGGGAAAAAATGTCATTAAACGATTTACAGAGGGATGATCAGATCAATTTGCAAGATTTTTAATGATACATTCAATAAAAGCCCTACTTATTCGTAATAATTTTGAAGCAAAGTGATTTATCAATCTTTCAACAGATAATGAGACAATCGCACCAGGATCTCATTGTTGTGTGCAATTCCAACAGCAAACACTTGGCTTTAAAGTTGTCAATCACCCTAAGACACTGATGAACGAGTTTTCTGATCCAGTATAAACAGCATTACTGATTGAGATGTGAAGTCATGAAAAGGAAACAGCAACAAATACATGTTTTCAAATATGCTAATCAAAGGAACATTACCTATGACCCAAAATATAAGTGCATATGTGTGCTTGTGTTTACCTAGAATAATCTAGAATTCTTTTTTTGTGTGCAGACAGGTGGTCAATTACAGTACTATATATGAGGACTCAAAGAAACATGATATTATTTTGTCATAGCAATTCAAAACTACGAGAATTCTTAGTCCAAGTGTAGAGATTGACAATCCCGTGAAACTTGTGAAATTTAGTCTTCAGCACAATAGAAGAGGCATAGCTACCGGAAGAAGCACGATAGCATAATCATGTCTACCATTATACGATGATTAATCAAGATAACTCAACAAAACATGAAAGAAAAATAAATGTTCTGCAAAAGATGAAGAGAATATTTAATATGAAGAGACTTGTGGATAGAAGAAAACCTATAGCTCTGGACATAGCAAGGACTCCAAGTACCCTAGCACCATTCCAGTTTATGACTCTCCCCCCTTGTCCTTCAATTCTCATTAGTTCGTCACTTCTGTCAGGCTGAAAAAGAAACAATATATGTCCTAAATCTTGTTAATACGAGATAAAATTGTGTTAAGTTTTGAAAGAGCACCTAACATGTATGTGTATATGCTGTAAACAAAGTATTTTAAGCCATCTACATGGAAATGGACAATTTGACATTTTGAATGTCTTGCAGTTGTGAAGCCTTCCATTTAACCTTAGAAAGTACCCAAAAATATGCGCAGAACACTATATTGGAGAAACTTATACTCTATTTTGCATTTCATATATCTTAGAACTCTATTCTTCATTTTATTCAGGAGCCATAGGTGATGTGTAGAAGTAAATGCCTTGACAAGTGCAGAAGACTAAGGGGTATCATACGGATATTTACAGTCATCCGGGTGACGTAAAATAAGGAGTGGTGATGATTTAGATAAAGATATCAGTTCCAGTAATAGAATTCTTTGGAGGGAAAGCAGGTAAACACTTAAATGAATAACTTTAAAAAATAATGCACAGAAAGCATTAGAAGATTTAGATATAACCTTTTGGTCAACAGTAAGAGGAATAGTTTCAGTCCTCCGAAAAAGTACTGCCCTGGAGTCACCACAGTTGGATGTAATTATCTGACAACCGGATAGCACAACAACGACTGCTGTTGATCCCACCATTTCGGGGGCAACTCCCTCGGTCAATACCTCACTGTCAGCCCTCCCAAAACCACTAGAAAATGTAGCTTCCCATCTTCTCTGCCATTCACAGCCATCAATTGTTTGATCATGATCCCACTCTTCTAGTATAACTTCATGCATTCTCTCTTTACAGAAATTAGCCACCTATAAATTACAAACCAAAACATAGGATCAATATATATGCTTTGAACAGGTATAAATTCATTAGTGTTAAATTCTAACAGGGCTACAAAAAGGAAAATTATATTTCTCTAGAGATCAATTTCATGATACATGAAATTATCTTATAAGGAACAATTTTATGATTTTTTTTTTCAATTCAATTTCCATCTTATAAATTTGTATAAATACATCACATATTAAAATACTATTATTATATAATACCTAAAGAAATAATGTTTTATTTTCCTCAAGAAAAGATCATCCTCAAGAAAAAAATTTCAAATTTTCATTTCAATTTTTAGATATAAAGACAATACAAAAATTAATGTATTTTTTTTCTTGAAACTAAAATATTTATAATGAGTGGAGAAAATATATTTGTTTAAAAAATATTTAAAAGATATGTATAAACCATGATTAAACAATATATCAAGAAAAAATGCTCGAGAAACATATTATAGGCATAAAATAAATATTATCTCATTTTATGTTATCTCATCTCCTACCATTAAATAGAGACAAGAATAAAAATTTATTTCTATCCACTTTACTAGACACATATTAGTCACGCCTCCAGGATCTTGTCTCCTACAACCTCGTCAAAATAATTCCATCTCATTTATCTTGTCTCTTTATCAAATGCTATTAATATAATCTCAGAGAATTTATATGCTGGTTAAAGAAGGATGTCCCTTCCTTGATTTTCTGAATTCAAACATTAGGGTTAGAATCCTTCTAATACATTAGGCTAATGTGGGGCGTGTGTTTAAGATCATATGAAAAAAGACTTTGTATTGATTGACATGCAAGTTGATCTAAAATACACTTGTCGTCGAACAAAATAACAACACTACCAACCCTGCGGGATGTAGCTCAACTAGTCATGCCCTAAGTTTGCTTCCTAGAGGTCACCAGTTCGAGTCCCACAAACCTTAGGGTTACTGGAGGCTTACATGGTCGTTAATTTCAGAGCCCGTGAGATTAGTCGAGATGCTCGCAAGCTAGCCCGGACACCCACGTTAATCCAAAAAAAAACAGCACTACCAAAATATTATTATTGAACACATTCTCATGACTTTGAAAAGATCCGAAGTAAGTGTTTGCTCTCTTCACGATGAAATTTAAGAAATAAATGATTGAGTAATTAATATTTTAAAAGTATAACCAATTAAATATATTTATATTCATGATTTTTCATCACTATTATATAATTTGCTAGTTATGTTACTGATATAACAATTTTGTAGCATAATTAAATTGATCTTTCATATAATTATTTGTTTATTGTTAACAATATTTTACTAAATATGATGTTACTTTTAATGACATGATTTAAAATTTATCTATAAATACAAATATGTTAGCATATGACATAATATTTTATTTTTTATTATTTAGTATTTTACTTTATTGTAAATGTTAATATCTCTATTCGTTTTGTCATGTGCTTGGTATCTTTACGAGAAACATAATCAATAAAAAATAGTTATTTGTATTTTGTTTTATAATTGTTTGATTCTTACATAAACTATCATGTGATTATTTTGTTAGTGCTATTTTATAAATAGTTTGTTGTCTTCAATAAAATTATGTAATGATGTTCTATCATGTTTGCTCATAGAAATAGTAAGATATAGTTATTAAATCTAAACAAGAATTATTAATTGAATAAAAAATTCAACAATCCATCAACAAATTAATCTTTATGATAAAGATTTGAAATACAAAGTTCATATGAACTCAATGAAATTATTAGTTTTTAAATTAAAAATTGTATTGAGTTTAGAGAACATATTTTTTATGTTTTCCATAATTTTCTTTTTCAAGTTTTTCATTGTTTTTCAAATAAAAAGAATAAGTTAATAAATAATACAGTATTTTTATTTTATATATAAGACTTTTTATCAATCTAGAACATTAAATTTTTCTTTTATATTTTCAAAAATTCTTTAATTAATCTATTTTTAGCAAGGAGTATAAATCCAATAATTTTTTCTTGTTGAAACTAATAAGTAGATTTTCATGAAAATAAATAAAGTAATATTTATACTTACACTATCATAAATATAAAAAATTATAATGATTAGTATAAATTATAATTCTGATTTTCTATATAAAAAAAACCAGACATAATCTTAAAGTTTTTATTTTTTTGAAAAACTTCTCCATTATTGGTAACTATATAATCACCACTACCACTTTGCTACTTTTATCATTAGCATTACCATCATTATCACCATTGTTATCATTTCTCTTATCTTATTACAACAACTTAATAACTATTTTATTTTTTATAAAGAAATGTTTTACTTAACATATCAAAAAAGAAAAAACTACT
>Ga0325414_1004168_pt1 | contig 15110 bp, 9 predicted proteins | sample PopdelMetagenome_8_FD_206183 | JGI IMG/M metagenome (GOLD analysis project Ga0325414, IMG submission 206183) | Populus deltoides microbial communities from Bellville, Georgia, United States - Leaf-PdKOR-R3 | ecosystem: Host-associated > Plants > Phyllosphere > Phylloplane/Leaf | place: USA...
GCAAACACTTCATGTTAGGTGTCTCTCTGTAGCAACAACGTGCAGGACACTGTCAAAATTAATGATTAATTGGTCAAATAAGTGGAGGAGAATTTTTATCCTGATGACGACAGGTTTCATTTACAAGCGATGCCCCCTTTCTTGTGTTAAACTTACTGCCTCTTCCATTGTTTTTTTTTTTTTTTTTTAAATTAGCACGGCAAAACAAAAATTTGGGTGGAATAATATAGTTTAAAAAATATTGGTAAAATTATAATGTTTGCTATTTTGAATCCTGCTATTTAATAAATATTGATATTTCTAACCACGATAACATCAATTTTCAATTTAAAATAATGACAACTTAACATGTCACGATTTAGAATCATGATATATCATAAAGTTTATTATTTTCCTTGTATCACAGAATACACACACAACCCCGCCCCCTCCCTTTATGCTTATGTGCGGACAACCCCTCTCTCTCTCAAAAACTCACAAATAAGGATGTTGTCCTCGAAACAATAAAAACTCTCGCAAAAAATTGTTGTTTGCCACCGCCGTCACCATCGCAATTGCTGCAGCCACTTCCTAATCCTACAAGCAATGAAAAGAAGTCTCTTACAAGATGGATATGTATGTAATGAAAACTTTGTATTGTGTGTGTGATAAATGGGTGTAATTTATTATGGAATTCATTCTAAATTCATACGACATGAAAATAAGATGGGTAAATCCTATAATAACCCTTCAAATATAGGATCTGGAGGGAGATTTGGTTATTGGAATTTTGTTGGCCGTAACAATATGGCTACTGGAACTCCTTTGCCATTTCATTAGCTAGCTATATCGTGGTTTCAAAACATGATAAAAATATAATTTTAAAACATGATATTTACTTGATTATATAGTTTTTAATTTAATTGTGATTTGGTTGAGATGTTATATTTCTGAAACACGATATTTATTTAATATCATATATATATATAAGTTTTGGAATAACAAAAATCTTAAATTGTACTACTTCGTTAAAAATTATGATATTTATAAGTTTTGGTGTTAACAACCCAAAATTTGCTCTTCCATTTGGGTTCTAGATTTTTTTTTTATCAGACATCTTGCACTAGGTATAACATTTAGTTTTGTCACAACTCAAAATTTATTTGTTAAGTTACCATGAGTTTTTTTTCCTTTCTCCTCTTAAAGATCGATAAATATAACTTGACAAAACATCTATTCGACGGTGGGGATATATATATATATTTCTCAGCAAATCAAATAGTGCAACAATTCCCCATGAAAACATTGCACATTAAAAATAATAATATGAAACCACCTTTTAGACAAAAATAAATTTAATGAATTTAACCTTATCAGGACTTACCTGAGTTTGGTTGAATTAATGCATCGATTGCTCTCAAGTTTAACACAGTCAAAATTTAAAATGGTTAAAAATAAAACTTGATCCAATATCCATATCAACGTACTAGAGGAGGCCTAATTAAATAACTACGGATTTGACCTTGAATAGTTAACTGGGAAAGGTTAGAGCTTGGATTCTTAAAGTTGGCCGATTGCTCAGGTTTGACATAATTAATATTTAAAATGGTTCAAAATAAACTCAATCCAGTTTCCATATCAGCATGTCAAACAAGGCCTAATTTAATAACTATGGATTTGACCCTGAACAGTTAACTGTAAAAGGTTAGAGCTTGGATTCTTAAAGTTAGATGCTGTAATTTCTTTTTAAAGAGGGTACCTAGAATATTCACCAAAAGCCTATATACAAATTAAACACTATTAATTTGTTTGCACTCCAGATCGAAATGGTGCTTAAATTTATATACCATAAAGCATGATAATTCTCTGATTTGTTTGACAGCCTTGGGGTAGTCTGGATAAATGGAAATATATGTTCTACACATGGTTAATAACGAATTTGATCAATTCCTTCTTAATTTAGACTGATTAATGTAGAGAATCCCAAAGATAGTATGCACAAAGTGGTAAATCATTACGCCTTGTCCTTGCAAGGTAGATCAGAAATCCAAAAGTATTACAAATTTTAAGTTGGAAATCAATAAATGAAAACTTAGAAAAAAAAAAGAAGATAATTAATTAGGGAGCATCATCAGCCTTGCTTCCTGGCTAATCTGTGCAGCTTAAATAATAAAATCTGCCTCGTACATCTATATAACCATTGCTAGCAAAAATACAATCACATCCATAAGCAGACATTTTTGCCTTTTGTATGTGGCCGGCAAAGATCGATTTTGTCTAAAAAAGCCATGAGTAAGCGCATATACAACACTAAATTAGCCCTTGGGATTAGAAGCAGGAGGTTGTTGATGTAGCTGCTGGTACATGGCAGCCATCCTGCTGTAAGCATCCATTGTCATTGGCTGCATCAAAAAGGTATAGTCAATGCATTGAATTCGAAATCATGGGATATCATATATGCAGGTATCATAATTAAACAAGTGTAGGTCGAATTGCTCTGTCCCAATTCCACGCTTACAATGAGAGATGTCTGAAGGCATAATAATCTTAAAATTAAATCCAAATAGCACTTGTAGAATTCTTCAATATGAGATTGCAAAGCCGTCCGACTCAAGAGTTTATGCTGCTTATAATTACCTGTGTTTGGCAGGCAAGGAACGCAGACATTGGGTCTGCGGCCGTGGTTTGTAACCGGTCATGACCACTTGAGCCATCCCATGTAGTCAGAGGAATGAAAGCGGTGGGGTGAAGTGCTGGAGGAATTCCTGTCATGTTGGAACGAGCTGCAATTGTGTTCATGTCCATGACACCCATTCCCATTCCCATGCCGGCCATTCCCATGCTCATTGGGGCCATCATTGACATTTGGAGTTGCTGTTGCAAAGCCAATGGCAGCATCATTGGTTGCATATTCATTCTGCTCATCATTTGTACTTGTGCTTGCAATTGTTTCAAATATTCGATCACTTCATCAAGCATTGAGGCTTTGTCCGTCTAATACAAACAAAGAGAACATATATCAAGGAATCATAGCTGATAGTATATATACCAGTCAATAATGTTTTCTTTCATTTAAAGAAATCATCTCGTGCAAGGATTTTAATTGAAATCATGCATAAACACAAGGGCAGGCATCAGGGCATGCATAAGTAGAAGGTTTTATGTGGTATAGCAGGTAGTTTTCTTCGTACTAAACAACCTTCTGTCATGCTGTCCCCATGTCGATTTGGGTATGTGGACTAGGATCACTTGATCTGTCCCAATATACTCTAAGCCATTTGAATGCAAAAAAGGATGAGATGGACCACATTTATACCATCATGACGTGTTTGTCCGTTCTGATTATTTATTATTGAAGCTATTACTGCAGCTGCATTACACGACATGAATCTAATGTAGAAACACATTATTAGATGGATCCATAAAGATAAGACCTGAACCTTCGAACTTATGGCTTGTAATTCTTAGTTACGTTTTGAACGTGATCAGATTTTCGGCTTTTTTAAAAAAAAATCTGAAGCAAGCTCGCATTATTGAGTAGCAACACGGGCAGGCCTTTCCGTCACCAAGTTGTCTCCTATAGTGGGAATAACTAGAGCACCTAAAAGTTTGAAATGCGATGCCGACACTCTATACCAAGTGACCATGATTTTTATGAAGGATATTGACATTTCCAAACCAGATCCAAGATCACAAAGGTAGCTATGACTATGCTCAAGGATATGTGAGGCTAGCAAAGTAGGAACTACTTTTGTGATAGTAGCCACTTTACTGGGGTTTCTTTTTCTTTTTCCTTTTGCTTATCATATATACTTTGAAGTAACTAGTTGGGAATTTCAGCAAGGACCACCTTGAGATGGGCCTTAAAGAGTTAAAAGAGTAAGTGTGTAGCTTCTTCTTTTTTTGATATATTTTCATGGAGTAACCATTCTTTACATGGAAACACCTACATAAATGGAATGATCAGGATGCATTTTTTTTTTTTTTTTGCAGCTTGGCAGGATTAAAACTCACAAAAACTACGGTGCCAGTCATTAATTTGCCTAATTAAATGATGAGAAAAACTGTGATATGATTGATTTATTGCTTCAACATAAAGGTGAAGAGGAAATTCCATTATTTCAAGGAAAAGTTCACAGCAATACGGAAAAAAAATAAAGAAAGAAAGTGCATAACAAAAGAAAAACAACACCAACATATATTTGATTACAGCAAAAGACATTATGAGCTCCACAAACAATTACTAAAAAAAAAGTATAAAAAACCTGAATTCGGAGGATGGATTCTTTGAATTCCATCCCACGGTTTTGACTGGCAAGTAGTTTCCCATAGAATTCAATATCATCAAATGGTGAGTAAACTTTGCCAGTTCGAGAGAGAACTGTGCTTGCATAAATGCGATCATAAAACATGCCATACTAGAGGCCTAGCAATTATATAAATTTTTTCTTTTTCTCAGGAAGTAATCCGATCTTAACCCTCTTGTTTTGCAATAATCTAGAAGTAACTTGGTCTCGGTGTATGATACTGGCTTGGCTGGGAAATAATCTTACCATAATTGTTTTTTTTTTTAAAAAAAAAACTAAGACGGACCACAATAATTGGTGACTATTTCCACTTTTGACGAGAGGATGCATGTTAATTATTAAACAAGATTGGTAGGTGCACAATATGTAATGGTGAAGTACCATAAACGCGCATGGGTAAAATTTAAAGAGCTTCTTTGTAATACAAGCTGATTCATAAACTGAAAAGTTACCGAAGAAACTTTTCGTACCTTACTGGAACTGGGGACCAATTTCTGCAGTGTCTTCATTCTCTGGTTTATCTTATCTCTCCTTTTCTGCCAATAAAATCGAAGCAACATTGAACAAAAAACAAAAGGATTCGGTACCAGCAATGATGGTGCATAATATGATACTTGAAATCTATATATATAGCGTTAAAAAGGTTGAATTGTAATTAGATGTTTAAGTGATTTTAATAATAATAATAATAAAAAGGACCTCTGATGGGTCAATTGCAAAAAGTCCACAAAAGAAACTGAAGCCTTATTATAAAGCTTTAAAGTCGTAAACACTTAATAATTAAATTCTCATGAGATCTCCTGTGTTAATCCAATTATTTGTTCAGTCAAATCTTCTATTCCAACACCATGATCTTCTCCAATTATGGAACCTATCATTAACTTAAAGCGAAACAAACTTCTTTTAATATTCTATTAATTTATTTCGTGCTGTAAGACATTTTCGAGGAGAGGGAACATACTCGTTCAGATTGGTTATGGATAGCAGCAGCCCTGCTTCTTTTGGTGGAAACTGAGGACTTCCCATTTCCTTTCTTCTTGTCATCTTCCTTGCCTGCCTCCCTCTTTTAAAACCAAAACAAACCCAAAGAATTAAAATAATAACAAAAAACAAAACTACTCCGATGCTATAAATTGATAAAACATAATACCCAAAATAAATTAACTTGCCTGTGGTCTGCTGTGACAAACTGAGTCATTCTCGTCAGCAGTAAGGGTCTTAGTACATGGGTTGGTGCCTGAGCTGGTGTTTTCTTGCGACCCAAAAGAAGTGGAGGTAAACCCAACACCGAACTCTCTCTCGCAACTGTCCACCGTCATCTGCTGGCTATCCTTCTTGCCAAAAGTGGCACTATGGTTGACGCTTTGGTCTCTGCTCCACTCAGGTGGTACTGGGACACGCGCCACCCTCGCACGTTTCCCAGTGAGGAGACCATCTTCGTCTTGCGTGGCAGCTGGGGCACTGCAAGACCCCACACGAGTGGAGCAACCCATCACACACGTGCCTAATCCCGCTGGGCCGGAGTCTATCACGTGCGTGGTCCGGCCTTGATCAGACCGGTTCGAGCAAGGAACTAAAGCGTCCATGGTCATTGTGGCGGAGGCTGAGGCTTTATGGTGGTTAAACCATGGGATGAGGTCATGGTCCGAACCAGTACTGTTGTCAAAAGTTGCTTTATTGCATTGGGGGACACATGTAGCTTGATTGACAATGGATTCAAGGGTGCCACTGGCGCGTGGCTTGTCCCATGTGTACTTAGAGGGTGAAGTGGAGGCTATTGGTTTGGCTGGCACGCGCGGTGGTCCTAGGCCGTGCATGGCTATCTGGCCGTTCTCCCATGTTAGCTCTGCTACTTCGTAGTCTAACCTGCACCAGGAAACACCCTGTATCATCACTATACATATCTTTCAACAAACACAGACACGCATATAGATATATATATATTGACATGATCTGGCAATCTTATATGCATCTACGAGAAGGAGAGAGTACATGGGCACGTCTGGTGCGCTGGAATTGGAGTGGAAGCGAAGGGAGAGTTTGGGAGCTGTGGTGCGATTGTCATCAACTTCCCAGCTGGGAACGCACTGATGACTCATTTTGAGAAAGTTTTCTTGTAGGATATGAACTTGAAAAAAAGTGAGTTATCTTTTTCTTTGAATAGATTCTGCAGACGACTTTCGTGTGTTTTTGAGAGGGATATTGCTGGTGGTTCATATGGCTATGGGAATGGAGTTGTTGTCATGGCTGATGTGTAGATTTGCGCTCTTTTATGGCTGTGATGTATCAGAACATTTTGAGAGAGAGAAGAATTTATTCGAGTCCAATATGTGTGGTAAAATTGAAAATTCGACCAAAAGAGAGAGAGAGAGTTCTTCTCTTGTTTTTCCATGAGTAATCATGGATTAAGCATTAAATAATTGACAGCGCTATGTCTATTCGAAACAACCACCCAAGATAATTTCTCAATGATAAGAGTATAGCAAAAAATACTAGTAATACAAAAGCTATCATGATCACACGCACTCAAACGCGTGCGTACGTTTGTATGTATATGTAATTCAATAATAACAAATGTTTTTAGAATAATTTATGAATCAATTAAGATTATTTTTAAAAAATAATTTGAAGGATATGTTGTTTTAAATATTGGTCTGATATATTTAAGAAAATAAATTTCATTCTACATGCTAATTGTAATACTTGAATTCATATATATATATATATAAGCCATTTTATTTTCAATTTTTTAAATATTTATATGAATTGTTTTGAACCTAACCTATCAAATCAACTAAATCACAATAAAAAAAATATTATTTAATCTAGTTTTAAACTCGAGTTAGATAAAAAATTGAGTTAAGAGGTTTTTTCATGTCATTTAATTCTTCATTTTTGGTCAATTTCTTTCTCTAACTTTTTTTTTTTAGACATTCGAGTTGTTTTTAAATTGGTCAAGTCGACTGAATGATGTTAAGACAACTTTCACAAGGTTTAATTTAAAAAATAGGGTAGGCAAGAAAAGCTAGGAGGTTTTTTTTTGTTAATTTTATCTTTTTTTTTTCAATTTCATCTTTAATTTTTTTATCGATTGGTTGGGTTGCCTTTGGACTGACCAAGTTAACTAGGTTATATTAAAATAACTTTCACGTAATTTAATTTTAAACTTGGATTAAGCAAGAAGTCGAATTAAAAGGTTTCAAGATTTACTTATTGGACTGAGTTTAATAATAATATAAAATAATTATGTACATATTTTTTAAATTTGATTTGCAATGTAGTATGTACCTATAAACTAGTTAAAACCTAATTAATTAATTTTTTATAATAAATAAATTTTATCATAATTGAAGTGATCAATATTACAAAAAATTAAAAGGTAAAATTAAATGTCTCGAACCAAGCAATTGAAGGATATACTAGCTAATTTGGAAGTTGAGTTTTGTCTAACCTTTACAATCAAATACATACAGAAAGAGAAAATACCATTATCAAGGAAAGCAAGACGAGAGATAATTATTGATAAAAAAAAATTGACGTGAGATAATTTAAAAAAGATTGTTTATTTAAAAGAGGTTGTTTTTTAACGACAGGATGACCTGGCCGGTGCACAGGGTTTGGTTGTACCATAATCTTTTCACTCCTCAAGTCTTTCCTATCTTCACTTAGGTTGAAGTTAAGGTTCAATCTAGCCAAGAATACACAGAGTTCGGTGCCAAGAATACACGGAGTTAGGTAGAGGAGAGAGACTAAGAGGAGGGAGAGACCACAAAAATGGCAGCCTTCAAATCTTTTTAAATGTGAATCATCAATAGAAAATATTTTTTATATTAATTCCTTAATATTAACATGAAATAGTTTTTTATATAAAATTGAAAAATTGTAAAAACTAGTATAAAAAACTACACACACACACACACACACGCCCGCATACGCTAGCAAAAAGAAGAAGAAGAAAATACTACTAATAGTAAGTATCGAGTGTAAACTTTGAATAAATGAAGCTTGTCCTATTCAGAACAGTTGTGGTGCGAAAGATAAGAAAGAACTCTAATGCACGTGGAGCATGAAAAGGCGGAAATTTTTGTGGCAGCTGATAGAAAACAAAGGCAGATGCAGTGCCACTGGAATCCAAACGATATCTGATCTACCATCGGAAGGTGCGTGACAGAGGTTCCACTGGATTTGAGCCCGAATTAATCTCCTCTGTAAATGACAAAATAAAAATTAAAAAAAATTATTAGATTTTGAAGAGAAGTCATTAAATCTCAATTTTAAATCCAATATATACATTATCTTATTTATAAAATAAAAATACCTTTGAGGTTTTGATTAAGAGATGTGTATGATTCAGAGATGGCTGTAGCTTCGAGCTTCTCAAAAAGATTATAAAAAGCTTCTCTAGCTTTTTTTACTGTGAATTTCACAACCAATTTTTAATTTTCCAATGGATTAGAATTATTATTATATATATATATATGTGTGTGCTGTAATTTATATATAAAAATTACATGCAATTTGCAAGCAAGACCACCCTCGTCAGAATCTCCCATGGCATACGGCATGAGGATGAGAAATGGTTTATAGGAAATTGCGATGTCGGATTTGTGTTATTTACGTTGGCGCTTCACACGTGTAGTCTTATTATCCAACTCAAGACACTGTTGTTTGGAGCTCACCACGTGTCACCACTACCCTCGGTTTCAACAGACTGTCAATAAAACTTCTGATTATTGTCAGTCGTGCACGCTGTCAAGGTGGAGTTATAGCAATTTCATCCTGTTCAGATCAATTATTTGCTGCTATTTGATTCAATTACATTAGACTTTTAGTTTATTTGTTTCGAGTAAAATAAAAAAAAAGGGGTAAAATTCAATTTAATTTAACTAGAGTTGAACTGTTACACACGAGGGACGTTCACCAGCCTCTCAACTTGGTTTTTTTTTTTTTTTTTTACTTCATCTAGCTGCAACTCTATTTTATGATGTAATATATAAATTTTAATTTTATTATTTATTATTTTTATTTTTAAACATAGGTTTAAAATTTATATTCTATTTTATTATTTTATGATTCACGAATTGAAATGCAATTTATTTTTCAGGCTTATATTTTATTTTTGTAAAATAGATTGAGAAAGACAAAAAAATGCATTATAATATTTCAATTGTATCAAAGACAAAATAGAAAGAGATTGATGAATTTAAATATTCCAAATGGAATATAAGTGAAGCGAAATCCAATTTATCATCTTTGAATTTTGAATCCAATAAAGTTTCATTGTGTAAACATTTCCTTTTTCTTAATTATATTTTCCCTTATGTAACAATTCATCTTATTGGAATTAGAGTTGTAAATCATGAATAACATTTATTTTTTGAATATTAAGTTTTAATCATATGAGGGTGTTGGGAAATTTTATGGTGTTGAAAAGTAACAAATGATATCCTATTAATTATTTTTAAGTTCACTTAAAAAAAAATTTAAAGTGAAAATATTCTTATAACTTTTAGTAAGTCATTAATTTCATCTTCTTTTTTCTTTTTATATATATTTTTTTTTAAGATGAGCCTACAAAATAATTAATAGTGTGTCATTAGTTACTCCCTCAATATCATAAAATATTTTATGGAGTTTTTTTTCTTTCAAATCTTTGTTTTTTATTTTTTAATCCAAGCATAAACCAACATGTAACCCTCCCAGTCCATAAATATGGGTGTGTGTGTAGACACACACACCCATTCATTTCTTTTCATTGTTACTAAAGAGAGGATGGTAAAGAGAAAACTTAAGAGAAGGACTGCCTCGTGGTGCAGAAGTCGAAGATTATAGAAAACTAGGCAAAGGAGAAACTAAGAAAGAGATTGTGGAATGCAGCAACTGCAAAGTTAGGCTTGTATAGATTTTTATCGGTTAATTTACAAGGAGGACGACTATCTATGGTTTAATTTACAGGGACTTAGGGATTGGTTTTCAACGGGCAGTCGGTTTATATAATTCCTTCCAAATTATCATCGGAATCCAACCATACATGCCGGAGGCTGGATTTGCATGAGTTTCAAGTCAGCTGCGGTATGGAATGATTAAGGGCCTAAAATCGAAGCCCATTTAACAAATAAAAAGACGTGCCTAGTCTCATGCCTGTTTAAGCCATTTTCTAATTATCGTTGTCTGGGCCATTTTGTTTACTGTAGGTGTTGAAAACTCGAGTCCAAATAAGATGTTCTAATGAAATAAGGAGATTATAATCACAAGGTCAACTACAGCTCTGCTTTCGGACGAGCCGACCAAGGCTTATTAACCATCCCTATTGTTTAATGAATGATCAATAGGAGAGCTACCAAATTACCAATATACAATAAGAATATATAGTAGACAACTAAGTGGGAAATTTATATTTTAAATTTTTGGAAGTATTATGAATCATGATCAATGGGATCCTGGGTCTTGCTCCCTGCCAGAGATGCACGACGCATCCTCTGCAGCAAGATTTGTTCAGGCGAATCGACAATTTCCAACATGAAATTGCCCTAGTTTGACTTAATAAAACAAATCCCTTGTATCTCTAGCTGCCTCTAGATAATGGCTCTAGTTCTGAATAAATGATCACGACTTGGCCTCCATGGAAATGGACCTAATCCTATCCAGAGACTCCATAACAACTCCAGTTAAAAAAAAAAAAAAAAACAGCAGAGCAGCAGTTTTTCCAGCATATTCGTCATGCTAGCTCTGACCCAGACGGCAATTGCTTATCCAAGTGTTAAAAAGGGAAACACAACTCGATTAGAGTTCCAATTAACCAGATGAACATACCACAGTAATCAACTAATGCGATGCATGAGTTATTTTCAAGAAATAAGGTGTGCTAGCTAATCACAGGTGAGTTAAGAGCACCGCTTCATCTTCCATCCAGAACTGTGAAAAAAGAGAAATGCCAAAAGCGTATGGGATAATTAGTACTGCCTGTATAAGCCGTGTAACCATCAAAACAAAGAGTGATCAAGTTCTGTTCTGATACACTGAAACTTGTCTTTACACTTGTGATTGTAAGAAACTCCAGATCAATATTGATGTTATCTCATATTTCATTTAGCAGAACAATCCCACGCGTACAAAATGATAAGAACCAAGAACTCTTAAATCCAATAAGATGAGACATAAGAACCAATAATCAGTCATCGTTTTAATTAATGTCTTGCCTTTGTTAAAACTCAACCTTATAATTATCGGCCCGGGTAATCTAGCTCAGAATCTTTTCATCCCCGAGCCTTGACACCTTGCTAGCAAGCAATATACGGTGCAGTCGTACAGCTCAAGATGACAACCAGAAATATGGTGATTGCTCAAAATATAGTTAAAAACAGAGCTTTTCATATGACAAACTATACAATACATGCTATATAAGGTAAGCATTCAACACAAATTGATCAGAACCAAAAGCTACCATCTTCTACCAATCTGTTCAACATCCATAAGCACATCCCTGTCCCGAACCAATGGCAGAGTCACGCTCCTTGGTTTCGATGGTGGTGGTATAATCCCAAACCGAATAGTAGCCCAAAATCTTTAAGATTGAGAACAGACCATTTTCATCTCATCTTAAGGCTTAAATCTTTTGAAATTAAAACTTCAAACTCAATTAACAAATTCAATTGTTCCGGGACCTAATAACCTTTATTCTTGATCCAAGTGTACGGAACAAAAGGAGTTGAGGTTCAAACCCAACAACCTCTTCAATAAGGAAAAAAAATTGCTACCAAGCACTAGGACGAAAGCTTAATCCTAATGAACTTTGTATTTCAAAGCACAACAGGAAAACCATTTTCTCCGTTGGGTGTCACAGGTAACCCATCGTAAATCTCATTCTTCTGCAGCTTTGGTAAAGCAAGACTCCGTAGCTTCCTTACATGTAATAGCTTCTTCCTTGCTTGTTCCATTACCATCCTTGCATGTCTGTTTAAGCGTATCTCTTCGAATCTAAAATTAAAGCTCTTCCCCTTTTTTTCCGGCTACTCTGATAACTAGTTAAAGTCAAAGGATGCTTTGTCTGTGTCTTCTGAAACATCAAGTGCATATTTCTTTAGGTTGTGATCAGATCATGAACTGGGTCCTTTTTCGGATTCTGGCTACGATGTGACAGGTAGCGATGGATCACTTGTTCATCTATATATCAAATAAAATCAATTACAAAAAGATTGAATTGTTAATGCAACAATTATAGTGATTGATTTACTGGATGGGCTGGATGGCCTGGTATAGCCTGTCAATGCAACTAATAACGCGGAAGCCCTTAGTCCCATAGTGCTTCTTTGGGCCGAAACATTTTTATGCCATTTTTTTTTTCCTATCGTCGTTGTCTTGCTGATGTTTTACTATTAAAGAAAAAAATAGATTTTGGTTTTCAACAAGAGAGACAAAATTGATTAACGAAGTGGTTATTATTGTATTCTTACGGTCAGCTACAGTCGCATTCAGACAAGGTGACAATGACATATAGCCCACATCTTACTCACAGGATAAATTATATAATGCACTTCATAGTTTTTTTTAATCTAAATGGATGGCGAGAAAGAAGGTAGAATTACACACAAATTTAAAATGACCTCCTCACTGCATATATATATATATATATATATATCTGTTCTTATTCTATGTCATGCTTGTTATATTTAAGGTGTGGTTCCAAAAAAATTTTTACAAAATATCTCTAAAAAACTCTCTGCTGCTAATAATTTCAAATTACATATTGCAGGAAAAACCTAAACCTCTGTTTTCAACAAAGACATTTCTCTTAAAACATTTTTTGTTGTTACAAAAGACATCAATCATACTATTATTCTTGACACTCCATTCATTGACATAATTACTCTATATCAAGCACATTATAATTGTATTACTTCCAAAATCAACAACACTAAATTTATTTTTCCATTCTTAGAGAATCAAAGACTAAAAATTTAAATTTGATTAAAGTATGTTCCATTCATACCTATCATATCAATGCACTGATTTATGAGAAACAATTCCATCTATATAATTTACAAAACCATGTTTTTTTTTATCGTATCAACAAACAATTACAAAGTTCTGATTTACAAAAAAAATCTTTGATTTCCAAAATAAAATTGAACAGCAGATATGTTTAAACTTACGTAATGCTTTTTGGAAACGAAAATAACATATCATTGATCTTTCTTATGAAGATATATTTTCAGAAAAATTCATACCTACAAAAATAAAACCTATACAAATAAATACTCATTCAGAACAACATTGCAGATTTAAAATTCTCGATCTCGAGTCTAAACTGTATCAAAGAATATATATATTAAGCCGAAACTGGAAAAAAAAAAAAGGTGTCGTTGTCATAAAATAGTCTAATTCTTTTTGCTTTTAAACTGTCACAACTCACAATATATGTTGATCTTTTCCACTTCTTTCTGGGGTCTCCTTTTGACTCCATGAAATTCACTAACCTCTAACCTAGCAACCTGCTCTCAAGGAGTTGAATGGCCCCAGTCTGGCTAATATACATGCCATGACTTGCAGCACCAGCCAGAGTCAAAACGGGTGTTTGGTGCAAAGTTCAATCATCTTTTCGCTAAATAATTTTGATAAATAATATTTATTTTAACATATTTTTAATATAAAAAATAATCGTGACCGCATCATAAACTCCCCAGATAAATCCTACCTACTTACACCAACCACCCCGAAAGAATACAACCTACTAGGCTAATACTATAAAGTGTTTTCTTGGTTGGTTCTTGTAATTATAATCAACCAACTCCCATGGGATTGGTTTATATTTTGAAGAGCTAGCCCTAAAACTATAATATAGATTGCCACGTCTAAATATTGCATTTATCATATCGTTCACATCTATCTGCCCACTCACCCTTGTTCTTTAATAGCATCGAAGATTTCCCTATAATATTTTTGTTGTCTTACGAATGCAATAATTGAGTTTCTGATTTATTTGGAAAGGCTAAAAAGAAGGCACGGGGTCTCAGTTTGTGAAGGCTTACCACTAAAATGTGTCGGCTAAAAGCATCACAAACAATTTAAAAGGGTGCGTAAAGGCATCATGATACATAGGAGATTACTTTATAAGAATTAATTGGAGTAGGAATTAGGAAAGTTTGGAAGACATGTCGTAAAGTTACTTTGAAGCACATATTGCAGCAGCAGCAGCAGCAGCAGCAGCAGCAGCTGATCTCAGGAAATAGGACTAATTCATGCAATGATTGTGCCCATAAGAAAAACAATATTGCGGTAGAAACAAGACATCACTGTGAACTCTTCGAGTGGAAGCATTCTCTGTGGAGAAAGATCAGTGGCAGTGAACTTGTTGGCAATATATCTAAAGTGACCAGACAACGGTGAGATACAAAATTAAAGTCTAAAATTAATCATTCCGAAACGCCAAAAGAAAAGACACATCACCTTTGAGTATAATAATTTTTAAAAAAAGGAAAAGGAAAAGGAAAAGGAAAAGGAGAGACACCTGATATCTTATTCTTTTAAATATATTATGTTAGTAAAGGGAAAGGAAGATATCTTTATTGAAATTAAAAAAAATAAAATTAAAGAAAGGAGACCATATGCGTTATTCAGTCTGAACCTAACGAGTTTATTGTCAGGGAAGAAAAAGGAATAATAAAAACCAAATAAAGAATAACCTAACCATGCATTATTTAACGAGCTAATTAATTAGCTATTTTAAATATTTACAAACACAACATATTAATCCCTTTTTATCTCACAGTGAATAACACAACAAAAACATCATATCGTTCGGTATCAAAGTTTGTGAAGCTTGGA
>Ga0325414_1004169_pt1 | contig 15101 bp, 15 predicted proteins | sample PopdelMetagenome_8_FD_206183 | JGI IMG/M metagenome (GOLD analysis project Ga0325414, IMG submission 206183) | Populus deltoides microbial communities from Bellville, Georgia, United States - Leaf-PdKOR-R3 | ecosystem: Host-associated > Plants > Phyllosphere > Phylloplane/Leaf | place: USA...
CTTGTGTTATTGTGCAAAGTCTCCAACGGTTCCTTGTGTCGGCCTCAGGATCTGTCACAACTGCTGCCTTGTCCAAGAAACTGCGCCAAGATTTACAAGTCACTCGATTAACACACACACACACACAAGTCACTCGATTAATATATATAGTAGACTGAATGAGATCGTGATCAAGCAATAGGCTCATGAAAGATAATTAAACCCGAGACCTTTTATTTGGAAATCACGAACCTTAATAGTTAAGACGTTCTTAAAGGATTGAATTAAATTTCATTAATGTCAAATGTTATTTTTTTGCTTTAAATCAAAAACTAAAGCAAGAATACCATGGTAAGAATAAGCTAGCCTTGATAGACTACAAACTAAGGATATATTTGATAATATGGTAGCGATTGTTTTTAAAATAATTTTTATTCAAAAATATATTTAAATAATATTTTTTTATTTTTAAAAAATTAATTTTTACATCACCATATTAAAATGATTTAAAAACATAAAAAAATTAATTTAAAGTAAATAAAAAAATAAAAAAATAAATTTTTTCAAAAATATTTTTAAAACATAAAAACAAAACAGACTTTTATATATATATATATATATATATATAATACCAACTGCATTTCAGAGAGGGGAAATACTACGTTGGGTAAATAGACTTGCCTATATTGTATGGTGTGAGACAACTTTTGGGCGCCCTTAATATCAGATTCATTGGTATTAACCTCGTAAAGCTCCGTTTGATGTCCCACCTGAACTCCATGCAAATGATTCCTTACAGAAGCCCACATGACCTGAACAAACCTGGTGAAAGGGCTCCCCATGGGTTCTTGGAAACGATAAAAACGAATGCCAGCTACTAAAATGACGATGGAAAAAAACATGGCCCCTGTAGGTAGCCCAAAACCCCAAGCCCATCCCTTATTATCTTGTATATATACAAATACGGTTATACCAAACAGAGCACCCATATTTATAGCCAGGAAGAACCAATTGAAGAACGCATATTTCTTTGGCACTTCTTTTTTATCTGCCTCATCGAATTGGTCAGCCCCAAAAGTTGAGACGCATGGCTTGATACCGCCGGTACCAAGGGCTATAAGGGCCAGTGCACCATACAAGAACCATGTCTGGCCACCGGTTGCTTGTGGACATGGCCTTACCTTGCATTGTGGTGGACGTAAGCTGTCTATAGAAGCTGAGAGCGTCAATAATACCATTCCCTGCAATCAAGACCAAAACACAATTTGGTCGAACAGCAAATTTTGGCTATAAGAAACCCTATTGAACATTATGGAGACCAGAGACGCTTGTTCCAGCTTGGTCATAGGCCACGTAGAAAGGAAATGAAAGGGGGGGGGGGATCCTGATTTCTTACCACTGTATAGATGCAAGAGAAAATAACGATGGTCTTGAATCGGCCCAGGTAAGCATCGGCACAAAACGCTCCAAAAAGTGTAAGGACAAAAGCAGCTCCAATCCAGTCAGTCACATGAGTTGCAGCATCTGGAAGTGATTGATGCATTTGAAAGACCAAGTAAGCTACCATGTTCACAGCTATAGCATAAAATGCTAACCTCTCAGCAACTTCATTCACTGGAAACACCGAAAGGAAAAAAATATCAGCCTCTATTGGCCAAGAAGTCAAATCGAAGATGAGGGAAGATGCATAAGCTGCACCAAAAGGCAGGCAAAACAAAAAACATAAACTTGAAAAGACATTAGCCTCTGTTATTCCTGAAACCATTGACAAATTTGCAAGTGCTGGTTCAATTAAGAACCTATAATAAAAGGAGCAGCTTTCCATCCTCCAGTAGTTCTCTTGTCTGCAATTCTTCCTCGAATATCAACACAACCATTGCTTACCAAAGTCGTTCCCATGCTTTCTTCCTGCGAAATCATCTCCCAGATTTCATGTTAGTAAAGAGAACTAAGCAGGCGTGTACCAAAAAACAACTTAAATTCAAGAACCATAATTACCATAGTTGTTTGATGGAGCTCCTCTTGTGGGAATTTCTCTAATGATGGTTGCATAAAAGACTGATCAAAATGTTCATCGCCAACCGGTCCAATTCTCTGCATTTTTAAAGACGGATAAAGATTCCAATTACAGTACGTAGTTGAATCTATGCTCTCTGCAGTTAGCTTTAAAGTAAAAATGTATTGAGCGGAGTATCGAAATTTAGAGTTCATATAATAAGTGGCATTGCTTATGACAGCTGGGGACTTCTTGTCGTCATGAAAGCCAAGTCCACTTGCTTACGTTAGGTCTCATATCCTTAATAGCGTTTCCTGATGTGCATTGAAATGGTATTTTTTGAACCTTTTTTCAGATTTGTGTTTGGAGGCATTTTGCCGGCTTTGCAATGATTTGTTCCTGAACTTGGGAAACTAGCAAAAAAGAGTAGATATATGTGCACCATGTTGTTGGAACTATTCATATTGCCGCCCTACCTTTTAGATAAAAATCTTGTTTATTCAAGAGCTGTCGAAGTTGTTGCACCTTCTGTCACCGGAAAAAGGGACCGCTGGTGGAGCCACCACGTCCCCTAAAAATTCCTCCACTGGTTTAGGATCATTTTGCCGACAACAAAGATGATGCTTAGACCAAAATGAGAACAAGATCAAATATTGAAATTCTAAACATAAACTTTGATTGAAACAGGTTTTACATTTCAGGAATTACGTTTTTATTTTTATACTTCATTGACATTGGCTCAATTACTCATGACACCTACTGTGGGTGAAGATGCGATGGCCAATTTTCCAAGTCTGAGACTGTTTTGATGTGGAAGATGATAAGACGATGATAAACATACATTGCTGTCCCCATTGTTTGTTAACGTTTTGAATACTGATATAACCAATTTGTAATGAAACTAACTCCTAAGGTGATTTGCATGAAATTTTATGAAATTAATACTATTTTGAAATAAAAAGGAATGATCTAAGCGTGGGATTAAAGTTTGGGGCCACTTGGCAATTTGAAGATATCTCAAACTCAGGATCAAGTTAAAAATCAAGACTTGATAGCTAGGAGTTAAATTGTATGATAAACAAACGATAGCGACAATAATGAATTGTGATGTCTTTATCTTCAACCTCTAACGGGTTTCAGGCTTTCAGCAGGAGAAAACGGGCTATCTTGACTCGGATAACGACCAGCAATAAACCCGAAGTAGGTCCCCAACCATGCCCCTGTGTACACACGATCTGTCTTCGTCACAAGATCAAGGCTGTGCTTTGTTAGTGTTTGAGTTGAACAAATTATAGTTGAAATGGTAGAATTTTTAGAAATTTGTTTTAAAACATGTTGATGGTGGTATTTGATGTCAAAATAAAAATGAGGTTTACTTATTTTTAGAATTACAATTTTGTTAGAAATTATTCTTTAATGAAAATTCTTTAACATCAACATAATTAAAATAAATTATAAATAAATAAGAGATTCATTTAAAAAAAATATTTAATTGGCATATTTTATGAAACTTAAACTCTCTATCCCATATCAAAAAAAATACAAAAACAATTATTGGTTATATAGTAGAATATTGAAAGTTTAAAAATAGATTTGCAGGGCTTTAAGTTTAAGCCACATGTAAACACTCATTGAGCTTGGGTGTTGGATCCAGGAGCTTGGGTTTTTTATAAAATAGATTTTTAATCCATAAAAAAAAATATAATTTACCTATTTATTTTGAGTCTTGTAAAATAATATTTTAAGTTTTTAACTTATAATTTTTTTTATCCATTGTATTTAGTTAGCCCATTAATGAATAGTTAGCATAAAAATCTTTCACTTCCTAAACAATTTTATTTTTTAAATATGTTAGGTTCTTATACAAATACAATAAGACTTTTTTTTTTATCTGTTTTCGGGTAAATTATCATGAGTATTCTATAAATTGATTATTTTTTTATTTTTCAATAATTTTTTTGAATATTATACTTTTTAACTTGAAATTTGAAGGCATATAATATTTTACACCCTTAGAATTTAATGCTAGTAAAAAATCAACAAAAAAAATTATTTATTTATAAAACTGTCATTATATTTGAAATAATTATCAAAAGACACAGTACAATATAAAAAAAACATAATATACACAATTTCACTTGTTGTCTGATCAAGATTTTTCTAGACATCAAATTCTACTACAATAACTCTTATGCATAATCCTTCTGCGAAGTAGAAACCAAACTGCTCAACTGGATCATCGTTTTTACTCACCGAGTCCTTGAACTTAACCAACAATTTCACAGCTTGATCAGTTTTGGACTCGACAAGTTGAGCACACTCAACAAGCATTTTCAAAACCAGATAATTGTATAATTTCCTTTGACCCTCCAATGATTTTAGTTTTTACTGTTGGTGGAGGTAGTGGCGAGGGTGACATTGTGGACTTGATTTCTTGAGGAGGAGATGGGGCGACCCAGAGCGAATTAAAGATAACTCTATTAAGATCAGATGGTAGAGAGAAGCCAACAGTAAGTCGACGGGGACAAGTAGCTATGAACCCATACACGGTTAGCTTAGGATTTGGTGAGGTGGGGTACCTGGAATTGATGTAGTTACTGCTTCGGCGTGGTGTTCTTCCTCGAAGATTGTGAGTTTTTGTCTACCAATATTAATGGAAAGAGATTTTGGTCATAGAACAATTGAAAGTTGAAACACTATCTATGGTAAGGGACACAATTAGCTTTGAAAACGCTTTAGCAGAAAAGCTAAAAGGAAAACAAATTCTCTCAAGTGAAGGGATTTTTTTATTTATTTTGGTGGTTTATTTAAGTGTAAGATCCAAGTGTATCAACTGGCCTTGTACTTGATTTGTTTTTTATTAGGAAAATATTACAAGCTCCCAAATTATAAGCGACAACCCATATACAAGGAAGTAAGAAAGACTTCACCTGCTAGATGGGTCACTGTTGAGAGATTAAAATTAAAAAATTTATTTTTTTGATAATCTTAGATTTGAGTCTCGTTGTTGCTAATATGATTACTGGAGGCTTACATGGTCGTTAACTTTTGAACCCGTAAGATTAGTCAAGGTGCGCGCAAGCTGGTCTGGACATCCACATTAATAATAAAAAAAATTCATGTAAACCCTGAGGAGCGCAGCTCAATTGGTTAAGTTCTAGGTTTGATTCCTAGAAGTCACCAATTTGGGTATCACAAACTTTAGGGCCACTCGAAGTTTATATAATCGTTAATTTTAGAATCTGTGAAATTAATCAAGATGCATGCAAGCTGACCCGAATACCCCGAACACCTATGATAATTAAAAAAAAAAAAAGAGTTCGAGTATGGAGAGACAAAAATATGGATAGAAGAGAAAAGGGTTCGTTACATGTTCTGCGTGGATCGAGAGAGTGAGATCTGTACATACACATACACCCCCACCAACAATCTCTCTCTCTCGCTGAGACCAAGAATTGAAATGATGATTTTGCTTTTCTATTCTTCTCTGGTTCATGTTGTGGAATGATTCGAGCAGAGTGTGGTCTTGTGATAGCGATTTCGATGAAAAGAAAATTTCAGATTTTTGGGTGATTTTTGGTGAAATTTCTGGTGAGGACAGTGGTAGCTATGAAGGTTGAGGTGTCCGGGTCCGAGAGAGAATGATTGTTGTTATGGATTGTGGATTTGGAGAAAATAAGGGTGTCATTATCTTTTCATTGATTTTTAAAATCTGTTTTTACCGTGTAATATTTAAAAAATTAGTTGTAAATTGAGAGAATGATCAACTCATAGATGCTAGAATAATTTACCATTTGTTTTGTGATATGTAATTAAGTCAAAATAATAATAATTAATTTTGATAATTACTACAATTAATATTGAGTCTATTTTAATTTTAAAAATTAATATAAAAATGGTTGAACGAGAAATGTTTTTCATACCTAACAACATCTTATCTACCTTTTTCTATATTGTTTTAAATTTATTTTCCCTTCAGTTTTTGCCCCTTTCTCTCTCTGTTCTAGAGTTTTGATTTTTGTACTTTATAGAAAAAATTTAAGTTTTATTTTATTTAAATTTCATAGGTATTATTTAGAAATGCAATTAAATAAAATAATGCTGTTGTAATTCTTGGAGGCTGGTTATAGCCATTCCATTTGCTCCAATAAACAAGTAATTAAAAAAAAAACTTTAAAGGTAAAAATTTGATTATTGACAACAATAAATTTATATTTAAATTATATTATAAGTCCTTCAACAAATAAGTGTTACTAAATAACCTATTTAATTATTGTTTATGCTATTTTATATAAGCATATTTTTATTGTGTTGTAAGGCTTTAATTTGATTTTCTAGAATAACTCTTTAAACAAATAATCAATATGAATTAACTTTACATTTTTATATCAGGTCATTAGTAAATTTTTAATAACAGAAAAAAAATATAAAAATAAATTTATTTTTAAAATAGAAAATACATGGGGATATATCATCTATGATACAAATATTTTTTTTTTCCTTTAAAATACACCTGCAAAAAACACTTCATTCCAAATTTGTCGTTATTTTTTTCTAAGCAAAGAACCCTGGCTACTCCTTTCTTCTCAATCAAAAGTACTCCTTTTATTATCTAGGGACGTCTCTCTTATTCTTGTTTTTTTTTTTCTCCAATCAATTTCTTAAAACGCTATCTTTACTCACAAAATTCTATGTATTTAGAGATTAAATATAATTTAATGGTAATATAAATCAAGTATAAAACATATTTTTATATATTTTTTAATGATTTATCATCATCAACCAAATAAAATATAAAAATAATTATTTTATCTTATATATTAGATATAATTTTTCCCCTCTTTTATTCTGTTTTTTCTTATAACAAAATCCCATGTCTGACTATATTTTTTATTTTTTATTAAATTATTTTGATATGCTAATATCAAAATTAAGTTTTAAAAATAAATAAAAATATTTTTTTATATATTTCAAAGAAAAAAATTGAAAAACAATTTTCACCAAAAATTTGAATGTTCTTACTTAAAATTATTTTTAAAATTTTTTTATATGTTAATATTAAAAATAAATTTTAAAAATAAAAAATATTATTTTAATATATTTTTAAATAAATAATATTTTAAAAAATAATATCTTCAACGTCCAATAAACACTTTATCAAACATGCAATTCATCTTTTTATTCCATAGTGCCAAATGATTAAGACACGTGTTGGCAAATGAGTTGCACGTGGCCTCTTTGACTGACAGTTTACTTTGCGTGTCCGTTAACTTCTACTTTCATGTCATCCAATCTATAAAACACTCCTCTTGTCATGGGGTAATTTTTCGCTCCGCGAATAGACCCGTGCGGTAGCCTAGTCTCTCGGTAGACTCAGTCTTCCCTCGCTAATCCCACTCGTGTTTGCCTAGTAACTAGGCAAGCGGAATACACAAGCAAGAATAAGAATCAAAGTGCACAACAAGCTTTATAGGAACTCTTTCCCAACCTTTATTGATCTCGTTAACAAAGGAAACTATACACAATTCCGTATGTGTGCTATGCACAAAGATTGCATGCTACACCAAGCTACTCTTTCTAATCTCATGCTCTACATGCATTCCTTTCTCTCTTGTATATTGCATACATTACCAAGAGCTGCAGCCACTATTTATAGACAAGCATGTGAGCTGCAAGGCTCACCCATGATCTCCTATTTTTAAGGACATAGTGGGGCACTTTCTCCCCCATGATCTCCATGATCTTAGTGGCCTATTTTCCAGCAAGTGATGTGGCATGATCAGCAGCTTGGAGAGCCCAGTTATGCTCCCACGTTCTGCCCCCATGATGCTGCCACTTCACCCACGTTCTACCCCCATGAAGCTGCCACCTCACCCACGTTCTGCTTGTCCACAAGGCAGTCTCAACTGCCTGTTTTGCTGCGTCAGCTGTTGAGTCATTTGTATGCCTTGGACAGTCCTTCGTCCAAGTTTTAGATCGTGCCAAGTCGAGCCCCTGACTTGCACAAGCCGCTGCGCGCTGCTGAATTTGCATCTGCGTGCAGGCTGCCAATTCCTGCGCTGCCGAATTCGCATCTGCGTGCAGGCTGCCAATGTCTTCGCTGCCGAATTCCTCGACAGCCCCAGTTCTCGTTTGTTTATGCCCCTGACAAGTTTTCCTGCCTGGCTTGGACATTCCATCGTCAAGCCAATGTTCGTCAACAATCTGCGCTGCCGATTTTCCTTTGACGAACCTACAGCCGCACAAATCTGCGTTGCCGATTTCTGCCCCTGTTGGCATGGCTGCCAGCACCTTCAGGGCCTGTTTTGGCCAGCCTGCCGAAGTGTGCATCCCATGCACATTTGACACTGTTACAAACCACCCCCACCAAAAGAACCCGATGCCCTCGTCGGACAGATTCGTAGCACCCTTGCACCGCATCTGTTCCTCGTCACAGTCCATGTTTCTCCCACGAAACCTCTAGTTTTGCTCACATTCAACAACAATTCAGTCCCACCAAATTTCGTCAACCTGTTTCAAAACTGAGCTGCAACAACATTCTGTTTTGGTTCGTTAGTTCTCCACAATTGTCAATCACATCATACTCGCAAGCATGTTTTCGCAAAGTTTAGATGCTACGCCTAGCACCCAAGGAATCCATCCCTTTCTCCACAAAATACAGCCACACAAAATCCCTTCAAAGAACCACATGAGCTCCCATACGAACATCTCGTTCTCCAACCATTCTGCGTGCCCCAAAACTGCAAGTATAAAATTTCAATATTGCTTACTTGTCCGTCGTACAGCAATCAACTCTTCCTGCCGAATTCACCTCTGCCACTGCAAGGCTGCCGCTGTCCATCGCTGCCAAATTCTATGCAGTGTGCTTTCGTTGGCGCATCCTCACGCTTAGAGTTCTCTTTTTGTCACCATGATCTGTCCATCGTCAAAGTTACGAAACTCTCCCCATTCTGCCTCGCCTAAGGCAGTTTGGCCACGCCTAAGTCCTCATCGACTAGGCTGGCCCCCTTTTACTTAGTGTCGAGCACACATATAGGATTTACGTATGTTGTTCCTTCTCCATCCTTCTCCACGGAAATAGCACTAAGTTGGGCTCTCAGCGGCCAGTCCCTTGCGAAGTGCTTCCCCTTGCAAATAAAACAGCCCGAACTTGATTTCGAGACTTTTTCCTTGCCTTTGGCTTCTGACTTCCCATTGTCGTCAACCTGTTTAGGTTCTCCTCCACCAAGCCCTTTCTTCTTCTTTTTCATTTCGTACCTGTCCATCAGTGGGTACGAATCAGAAGATGCTCCAGCATTCCCTTTGCTAGCGCCTGCTCCAAAATCTGCCAATCCATCGGCAGCCGAAATGGCCGAAGACAAGTCTGAAACTCTCTGCCTACGCAACTCCAACTGTGCCCACGGCTGAAGTCCTGACAGAAAATTGAACATTCTGTCCTCCTCGGACATATTATCAATATCCAGAATTAAAGAACTGAATTTCTTCACGTAATCCCTTACCGACCCATCTTGCCGCAACTTTTTCAAGTCTTCCCTTGCAATCCAAGACGTGTTGTTGGGCAGAAATTACTCCTTTAACTCACGTTTCAGAGTCTCCCATGTCTCCACTTTTGGCCTACCAGCATTAAGATCCTCCTTGGACCTTGTCCGCCACCATAATTTTGCATCTCCCGTGAGATACATCACTGCGATGTCAACTTGTTCAGCCAACCGAATCTTTGCCGCACTGAAATACTGCTCTAAGTCCCATAAAAAGTTCTCCAACTCTTTGGAACTCCGCACCCCATCGAATGGTTTCGGCTCTGGAACCTTAGGCTTAGAAGAACCTGCACCCCCTGATACAGCTGCGACTGTTTGCTTCAAGACAGCCAACTCTGTGTCAATAGCTTGCAACTTTCAGCTCATCTCTGCCGCAAGTTCTACATACTGTTCAGCAGCCTTCTCCGCAATTTCCATAACCAACTCAAGTCGATCTTGAACTGAACGATCCTCTTCATCAGGAATTTCGCTCATCCAGCCCTCTAGACGAAGCAACCTTTCCCGAATAGTCTCCATACCTGCTGGCATAAAACTTCAAATATCAACTTCGTAAATTATCGTAACGATACCTTCAACAAACCACTCCTTTGATCTGCTGTCCACAAAACAGTCTCGTCGTTCTGCCAAGAATGCAACCGCGTTCTGATACCAATTGTCACGGGGTAATTTTTCGCTCCGCGAACAAACCCGTGCGGCAGCCTAGTCCCTCGCTAGACTCAGCCTTCCCTCGCCAATCCCACTCGTGTTTGCCTAGTAACTAAGCAAGCGGAATACATAAGCAAGAATAAAAATCAAAGTGCACAACAAGCTTTATAGGAACTCTTTCCCAACCTTTATTGATCTCGTTAACAAAGGAAACTATACATAATTTCGTATGTGTGCTATGCACAAAGATTGCATGTTACACCAAGCTACTCTTTCTAATCTCATGCTCTACATGCATTCCTTTCTCTCTTGCATATTGCATACATTACCAAGAGCTGCAGCCACTATTTATAGACAAGCATGTGAGCTGCAAGGCTCACCCATGATCTCCTATTTTTAAGGACATAGTGGGGCACTTTCTCCCCCATGATCTCCATGATCTTAGTGGCCTATTTTCCAGCAAGTGATGTGGCATGATCAGCAGCTTGGAGAGCCCAGTTATGCTCCCACGTTCTGCCCCCATGATGCTGCCACTTCACCCACGTTCTGCCCCCATGAAGCTGCCACCTCACCCACGTTCTGCTTGTCCACAAGGCAGTCCCAACTGCCTGTTTTGCTGCGTCAACTGTTGAGTCATTTGTATGCCTTAGACAATCCTTCGTCCAAGTTTTAGATTGTGCCAAATCGAGCCCCTGACTTGCACAAGCCGCTGCGCGCTACCGAATTCGCATCTGCGTGCAGGCTGCCAATTCCTGCGCTGCCGAATTCGCATCTGCGTGCAGGCTGCCAATGTCTTCGCTGCCGAATTCCTCGACAACCCCAGTTCTCGTCTGCCTATGCCCCTGACAAGTTTTCTTGCCTGGCTTGGACATTCCATCGTCAAGCCAATATTCGTCAACAATCTGCGCTGCCGATTTTTCTTTGACGAACCTACAGCCGCACAAATCTGCGCTGCCGATTTCTGCCCCTGTTGGCATGGCTGCCAGCACCCTCAGGGCCTGTTTTGGCCAGCCTGCCGAAGTGTACATCCCATACATATTTGACACTGTTACACCTCTCCTTTAAAATTAAACAGTAAAGTAATTTGATATTTTTACTCTCTACATCGAGGGTCTTAAACAGTAAATTAAGAAGACAACGAGGTTTAATGTCTGAAAAGTGCCACGTTGGGTCTTACATACTCTCAAATATCCGTATCAAGGTATGGATATTCCTCGCGTCATTTATTATAGCATCACCAAAAAAAAAAAACCCAGCTCGTCTGCCATGGTACAAGTGATCTTTAAGAGTTTTATCAGTCCCTGTAAATTGAAAATTGATCGGCTTGAGTAGAGATGGAAGTGAGATGGGACTCTTTTGTTGGGATGGTTTTGGTGGGATTGATATTGGGTTTTGCAGAGATTGCTAATGGAGGAATAACAAGCAGTTATGTAAGAAATGATGATTTATCTCTTGATATGCCATTAGACAGTGATGTGTTTAGAGTCCCTCCTGGCTATAATGCTCCTCAACAGGTGAGTACTGCTTCTTTCAGATTCTGAATTTTACTACTTGCTATACCATGGTGTTGTGTTTTTCATTTTTGTGTAATGACCAAAGGTTCATATAACACAAGGAGACCATGAGGGGAAGGGTGTGATTGTGTCTTGGGTTACACCAGATGAGCCTGGTTCAAAGACAGTGCTTTACTGGGCTGAAAATAGTGAGCTAAAAAATTCTGCAGATGGCTTTATTTTGAAGTATAGATACTTCAATTACACTTCTGGGTATATTCACCACTGCACCATTAAGGATTTGGAGGTATGCACTATGCTCAAAGTTTTCACTCAGGAAGTAAGATTGTGATTTGTAATTCTGTTTTATTATGATTGCAGTTTGATACCAAATATTACTATGAGGTTGGAATTGGAAACACAACAAGACAATTCTGGTTTATCACTCCTCCTAGACCTGGCCCTGATGTCCCATACACATTTGGTCTCATAGGTATAGTTCATATTTATTTATTCATTTTAATTCTCGATTTCAAGAAAACGATTTTGTTAGAGTAATTTATACTTGTATCAATGTTTCCGTAAGATTATATCTTCATATCACTTGATCTAACATCTTGAGCAGGGGATCTTGGTCAAACTCATGATTCAAACAGGACAGTTACCCACTATGAGTTAAATCCAACAAAGGGACAGACATTGTTGTTTGTGGGGGATCTGTCTTATGCAGATGATTATCCATTTCATGACAACTCGAGGTGGGATACTTGGGGAAGGTTCGTAGAGAGAAGTGCGGCTTATCAACCTTGGATTTGGACTGCAGGGAATCATGAAATTGACTTTGTTCCTGAAATTGTATGCATCTTAATTATTCTTATTTCGCTTTTTAGCCCAGTGTTTTCAATTAATTGAGAAGTTGTTGCTTATATTTCGTGTTTCTCTGAGATTTTAACCACGATTTTCTTGATCAAACATTGGTAATGCTGTTGCAGGGTGAAAGGAAACCATTTAAGCCTTATACCCACCGTTATCATGTCCCATATAGAGCATCAGGGAGCACATCTCCGATGTGGTACTCCATCAAGAGAGCTTCAGCATACATCATTGTCTTGTCCTCTTACTCAGCTTATGGTAGGTTTTCTTTCACTCTTAGTACTTTTTGATACTCTATTAAAGAGATATTGAGCATACATGAACGATAATGATCGGCCATGATCTATAAACTAATTTATTTCTGCAGCTTCAGTACTAGACAATATTGTGACTCATTCTATCATTTGCAGTTTATATGCTCATTATCTTGTTACACTGAATCGGAATTGGTGAAGAAGTGCCTTCTATGTCAAAACCAATCAAAACGTTATTGAGCATAATTTCCTGCCACGAAATGACTATTGAACTGTTCCTGTTAGACATCACTGCCATAGTGCTGCGTGCTTGTATGTGTGTCAAAGACTTGATTTGGGAAGAATCTCAAAGTAGAGTACTACTTAAAGTTGACATTTTGCAGGAAAATACACTCCCCAATACAAATGGCTAGAAAAGGAGCTGCCTAAAGTAAACAGGACTGAGACACCATGGCTTACTGTTCTTATGCACTGTCCAATGTATAACAGTTATGCACATCATTATATGGAAGGGGAAACCATGAGAGTAATGTATGAGCCTTGGTTTGTGGAGTTCAAAGTTGATGTTGTTTTTGCTGGCCATGTTCATGCTTATGAGAGATCTGTAAGTGCATGCACATTCTCCATGTATGATATTTTTCTCTGTTCATATCATCTTGAATTGGTAATAAAAAAATTTCCCTTTCGAACCACCGTGACGTGTTGAATAATACACATGCCTAATTCTTTAACTTTCTATGTTTCGCCATGTTACTTGTGGTCTCTTTGTCCACCCCCTATGTTTGATTTGGAGTCGATAGATTCTGTGTGCTAGTTACTGAGATTAAAGATTCATGAAGATATGCAGGTATCCCATTATTGTTTATGCTCTATTGGCAGACAGCATGAACCCCTGCCATCTAAAGACCAATCACTCACTTGTTAAGTTCTCTTTACATGAAGAACTTGTTCTACATGGCCCATGCGCTAGATGTTGCTTCTGCTACCTCTGTCAATTTTGCCGCAAGAGATATCCTATCCCAAACAACTGAAAGTTACACAGGCATAGGTTGATATAGCATCAATTCTGTTGGCTTTTTACGTGCACACATTTTTCTAATTTTACTTTATAGAAAGCCTTCCTGTTGGGTGACGCAGAACAAGCATGAATCTCAAAGTTTCTATTATTTAAGATAGTTTTAGAATGTTATTCAGAGGATGGAGGCCTCTTTAAAGTTTCTGGTAATTGCTGCTATTAATGTGGACACAAGACTAGTAAACTAGATAAATGGGAGACAACATGAATAATTTTTGAGTAAATAGTTCTATTCAGAAGAGCTTTAAGTCAATGGAAAAGGAGAAAATGCATTGAATTATTGCATGTTTATTACAAGCGACAGTGTTTGAATTGTTTTGCATTGCAGGAACGTATATCAAATGTTGCATTGTTTTGCATTGCAGGAACGTATATCAAATGTTGCATACAACATCGTGAACGGTTTGTGCGCTCCCATAAGAGATCAATCTGCCCCCATTTACATAACCATTGGAGATGGAGGAAACCTAGAAGGATTAGTGACCAGGTAGTTGCTGATTATTTGTGTTTCACGAATGGTTAGCTTGTATATAGTTAGTTTTAAATTAAGTTGCCAACAGTAAACGCATTTTTACACCATGCAGCATGACAGAGCCACAGCCAAGCTACTCAGCTTTTCGTGAACCTAGTTTTGGTCATGGCATCCTTGATATAAAGAACAGGACCCATGCATATTTCGGCTGGCATCGTAATCAAGATGGGTATGCTGTAGAAGCCGATTCCGTATGGCTCCACAATAGATTTTGGAACCCCCTGAGAGCTTCATCCGTGGCTGCGTTATGAAGAGATCCTATTCCATGAGCTGGGAAGGCGCATCTAAAGTGTACTAGTTTCATTCGGAATATTTAAGAAATCTTCTCCAGATAATTCAAAATCTTGTGTGATATGTACAATCTTGCAGATAATATGCACTCGGTGTATATCTCAGTTGTTTTGTGGCCATGTTTCCTTCAAAACAGTGCCTGCTGCAATTTCACTCTTTTGTGATGCATGTGGTTGGAAATGTTTTTAGGCTGATATTTTTTTAAAAGTTGTTTGATTTTTATTATTTAAATGTTTTTTTATCTCAAATTGTAATAAAAATTACTATAATTTATAGTTTTCTAGAAACTTTTTTTTTAAAAAAAAATTATAACAAGTGGTGCCCCCAAAAGCTTTTTGGTATTTCTATTTATATATTTATTTATTTATTTTATTCTTTTGTAGACTGGTGGTTAGCTTCAGAGCATTATATAGAATCTGCATGTA
>Ga0325414_1004170_pt1 | contig 15101 bp, 8 predicted proteins | sample PopdelMetagenome_8_FD_206183 | JGI IMG/M metagenome (GOLD analysis project Ga0325414, IMG submission 206183) | Populus deltoides microbial communities from Bellville, Georgia, United States - Leaf-PdKOR-R3 | ecosystem: Host-associated > Plants > Phyllosphere > Phylloplane/Leaf | place: USA...
TTATTGTTATTGTTATTGTTATTGTTATTTTGATTATTCAAGTAAACTTGGGCTAGACATATTTGTCAGATCCAAGTAATGTGAGTCTAAAAATTATTTATAAACAACAAATCATCACAAAAATTTAATTTAATGTTTTAAATCTAAAAATCCTAATCATATCTTCTTATTGAAATAATTTATTTTTTATGTTTATGAATCATTATTCATTTAATATAAATTCTATCTTCTGTTATTGTTGTTGTTGTTGTTGTTCAAGTAAACTTGAGTTAGATATGTGTGTCAGACTCAAGTAACGTAAGTCTAAAAATTATTTATAAATAACAAATTATCACAAAAATCTAATTTAACATTTTAGATCTAAAAATTCAAATCATATCTTTCCATTGAAATATTTTATTTTTTATATTTATAAATTTGTTATTCTTTCAATACAAATTTTATTTTCTTATTTGTTTTTAATTATATTTAATAAATCTCGCACTTCAAACGCAACAAGTTAACGTGAGATTTTAAAACTAGAGAGATTCATAGACCTGATCTAATGTATGCTACTAGCTTGCTATCATGATTTATGAAAAGTCCTACAAAAATGCATATGGGAGCTGCAAGAAGGGTTCTAAGATATGTGCAAGGGACTCTCAGCTATAGCATTGAGCATATGAGAGATCAATCAACAACTCTTATTGGATTATGTGATGTAGATTGGGTAGCAAGTGAAGATGATAGTAGAAGCACCTCTGGTTATGCATTTAGTTTTGGAAATGGAGCATTCTCTTGGGCCTCCGTGAAACAACACACAGTGGCATTATCAACTGTAGAAGCTGAGTATGTCTCAGCATCTGAAGCAACAACATAGGCCATTTGGTTAAGATTTGTTCTTGATGATTTTGGTTAAATGCAAACTGAGGCAATACCTCTATTCTGTGATATTATGTCAGCAATTTCGATGGCTAAGAATTCAGTTTTTCATCAAAGAACCAGACACATAAACAGAAAGTATCATTTCATAAGGGAAGCTCTACAAGAGGGCGTGATCAACATGCAATTATGCAGAAGTGAAGAACAACTCGCATATATTTATACTAAAGCACTGCCTAAAGACAGATTCAAGCAACTAAGATTGAAACTTGGAGTTAAACCAGTAAGCAGCTTAGGAGAGGCTGTTGAAAAATAAGTTGTTTACTTAAATCCAAGCCTCAGAAGTTAATCCTGCAAGCTATGACAAGAAGAATGAAGAAATGAAAGGAATTTTCTGTTACAGGAAGTTGTTGCAGTTACTGTTATTTTTCTGTTATAACCGTTTCTTGTATAGGTGTAAGAATTGTAGCCCTCAATCATTGAATGGTTGAAGATGAGTTGAATCCTAAATTCTAGGATTCAGTTATTGGTAGCATACATCATGTATAAAAGCATGTTTCTTGCTCAGCTAATATATACAGTGAAAAATACAAGAACATTTCTCATTCTTTCTGAAAATTCTTCTTCTCTACAAACTCTTCTTATTTACAAAAATAAACAACCTTTAAAGAATCTTGTATAGAGCAAAATAGCTTGCTTAATGTGCTCCCCAACTCCATCAAAGAAGATGAAAGATTTTACAGTGTTAACAACCAACCCTGACATCCTGCCAAAAGTCAATAGCTGTTGAAATATAATATCAATGAAGGACATATCACCTCTGCAAAGTAGAAGGATGTCATCTGTGAAAGCCAAATGGGATATGCTAAGGTTGCTGCACTTTGGGTGAAAACAAAAATTATCCCTTTTGTGCTGCTAAGTGAAGCATTCTAGAAAAATACTTCATACACACTATTAATATGTAAGGTGATAATGGATCACCTTGCCTAACACCATATTTGCATGCAAAAAACCCAAACAAATCACCTAGTTGTTGTTGTTGTTGTTGTTAATAATATGATTATTATGATTATTATTATTAGTGATGTTGTTGTTATTATTGTTGTTGTTGTTGTTGTTCTGATTATTCAAGTAAACTTGAGCCAGACATATTTGTCAGATTCAAGTAATGTGGGTTTAAAAATTATTTATAAACAAAATATAAATATTTTATAAACATCAGATCATCACAAAAATCTAATTTAATGTTTCAAATTTAAAAATCTAAATCATATCTTCCAATTGAAATAATTTATTTTTTATGTTTATGAATTTATTATTTATTTAATATAAATTCTATCTTCTATTATTGTTGTTGTTCAAATATACTTGAGTTAGATATATATGTCAGATCTAAGTAACGTAAGTTTAAAAAATATTTATAAATAACAAATCATCACAAAAATCTAATTTCATGTTTTAGATCTAAAAATTCGAATCATATCTTTTCATTGAAATATTTTATTTTTTATGTTTATAAATTTATTATTTTTTCAATAAAAATTTTACCTTCACTTTTTTTTAACTATATTTAGAAAATCTCATAATTTCACGTGAGATTTTAAAACCAAAGAGGTTCATATATACTCTCTTCCATTTCTCTTTGATTGTGTTTAATGAAACCACAAGAAATTGTCTAGAACGTCATGTCATAACATGCTAGCCATTAAAATAACTCTTTTCATAAATGATTCTATATGTTATAATTTATTTTTAATGTTCTAGACTTTCGATAAACTCCATCAGCTTTCACCTAACTTCATTTAAATAAAAGATAATTGATGTCGGCATCATGATATTGATTAAAATTTTATTTCTTAACCATAATATTAATTAGTTATTATGATTTAGAAGTGCAATATTTAATATATATCTAAATTCTGACCCGCGAGCAAAAGTGTGATATTTCATCAAGATTTTTTTCCTTCACCTATTTTTTTTTTTAAAATTCATATGGTAATTGCCTAATTCCTCCAAATAAAAACACAAAAAAAATAGAAAGATAAATCTAAATTCAATGATGAAATATATATATAAAATGTTATTTATAGAAAAATATTGCGTGAACATAATCCAAATTTCTGAATTGTGCAAACAAGGGAACTGCCCGCTGTCCGAAACACTTTCGTTTGGCACACATGAAATCACCAAGATATCCTCGAAAAAATCAAAAGACCACAGAACCACCATGAAGCCCATTTCCGTCATTTCCAAATCTCACCATTGGTCATAGCCATAGGACAGTGCCATCCATTTCTCTGCAAAGCCCTCTACCGACCTCTCAATTCTCATTTCTAGCAAACAGAGGAGGAGGAGGAGGAGGAGGAGGAGAAGAAGAGAGTAATTATCTCCAAAATTCATGGGCAAAAAGGTAAAATGGAGCTGGACCGCCGCTTTAGTAGGAGCAGCATCGGCTACAGCAGCCGTGGCTCTAATCAGTGCCAAGCCAAAAGACCCAACTTTTCATTTGATCAAAATCAACTTCACTTCCTTCAAGCTCAGGTTTCCAGTCATCGACACCGATGTGATACTCACCGTACACGTCACCAACCCCAATATCATACCCATCCACTACTCCTCTACCATCATGTCGATCTTCTACGACGGCTCTCTCATCGGTTCGGCTCAAGTCGAAGCAGGGTCTCAGCGTTCGAGGTCTTGCCAGATACTTGAGCTCACGGCCCGGCTTGATGGTGTCGAGCTGATGGCTAACCATTCCGTGAAGTTTTTCAGTGACGTGGCAAAGAGGGAGATGGTGCTTGACGCTAAGGTGGATATCGGAGGTACGGCTAGGTTGTTGTGGTGGGGCCATCGGTTTAATGTACACGTGGATAGTCATATAACCGTTGACCCTTTGTTTCTTGATATTATCGATCAAGAAAATAAGTCACGTCTTGATGTTTTTCTTGCTTGAATGGGAATGTTGTAATTGTAGTAATGAGTTATTGCAGGTGGATGTGTTTGTGCTTGAAGTTTGAAGATGAAAATGAAATATCTTGGAATCTTTGGCATGAGATGAAAGCAATGTTGGATGTCGGAAGGTGTTAATTAGAAGATAATTATGATAATTGAATAATTAAGAAAAACTTAAAAAATAAAGGTTAACATATATATATTTATTAGTTAGCCAATTCAATTCTTGAATGCAATTAGAATATAAATTATTTTTAATTTTGTTTATTTTACGATTAAGTTGTTTAGTTACTTGATTATATTTTTTCAATTAAATTACTTAATAGCTAGAATTAGAATTGATCATACAAAATTAGTAATCTTGCTTGTGTTATGTCATGGGAAGGATTTAAAGTTAATTCTTAATACAATAGAAGAAGTTATCAATAATAATGTACATATTTAATATAATGAATTTAAAAATATATATACTAATAAATGATTAAAAAATAATATTACAGTTGGAAGTTGATACTTCTACAGAAAACACACGACAACAAAATGAAGCATTCTGGCTATGGAAACGGCATGATGCAGGTAGCAATGCACTCAAGCAAAGGAAGAACAAAGACAAAAGGAGAAGGCATCTTGTTGCCCTCCCCCCAAGAACAAGATAGCATGCTTGAACAAAAGGAAAGCACAGGCAAAGCAATGCTGATTTTATAAGCGACTGCGTGCTTCTGCTTGAATTCAAAAGGCTAATTCAAGAGAACAAGCACTAATGGAACAATACCAAAAAAAATGACAGAGAGTGAGAACAAGGGATCAAAGAAAGCAAAAGCAAGATCTGTCCACTTGCCTGCCAGATAAGGTAAAACCTAACCAGCAGGCAGCATTCGACAATAATCGGGGGAATTCCATGCCAGTTTTGCAGGATTATCTGCTCCATCCCAAGGAGAATCCGTTAAAAAAAGCTATATAATTTAGCTCTAATTGGCTAGCATCACACAACTAAGGCGCACAACAGCCTCAAATTTCTCATAAGTTAAACACAACTTGCTCCAAATAACTACCAGCTATAGGCATAATTCTCCTCAAATTGAAACGAATAAACTCATCACAAACTCTAAAACCATCTCCTCTCATTATTCAATCACACCCCACTGAAATGGAGTAGAAAAGCAAGAGAAGAGGATTTCAAGATAGCTCTACGCATCAACTTTATTGCACACTCTCTTCATCTCTCAACTGTTGCAACTAAAACATTGCAATGGCCCCAGATGAATCTCCGCACCAAACCTACAACTATTCAATCATTTTACCTATTAGCAATTCCGCCTAGAAAAAAAATCTGTCTCGACGGCAATCTTTAAACGAAAGCAATGAATAATGTAAAACTTACCTACCACACAAAGACACAAACAGCAATAACATCCACAATTACAATCCATGTACTTTCAAGATTCCTTTCCTTCCTCTATTAACATCTCAATTTCACAGCAATATAAGAAACCAATCTGAAAAATAAGATTAACCACAATTTCAGGGAATCAAATTCTTGAATGAAATCAGCATTTTTTTTTCCCAAAGCACTGTACATGATCCACAAATACCTAAATCAATTTACCCCCGCCAACTCCATTTTCCGATTCCGAAATATCAGTCCTGAGTTAAAAACCAATACAAATTACACTAAGAAACTTCGTCTTCTGCTTCGTCTTACTCCCAATCAGTGAAGTTCTCCACTCAGGCATACACATTACATCGCACGGCACCACCAGTCAAGTTCCCAGATCGACCATTCCCTGAAATCCCAACTGCCACATCATTACAATAAACCCTAAGCAACCTTCTTCTTGCCCAAAACCCTTCAGCCTTAAACCCCGCATCAGCAACAATCCTCAAATTAAAACTCACCAATCCACGCCCTTCATCAGAATTAATCTGACTCACCGTCCGCTCGCCGATATAAGAACTCGTCGCCCCATATTCCACATCGATATCAGTGACATTCCTTTTGCCCTGTCTGAACGGGGGAATCCTCGTCCGGGACAAGAACTCCGATTTATAAAAGATCGAAGTCTGTATCTCATTGTACGAGATTTTCATCTTCTTGTTCGGATTAGAAACCTGAAACCTGGCGTTCCAGGTACCAGTCACAGTGGAGGACGATGAGGAGACATTAAAGTTGGAGATAGAGAGAGAGGTGACGCGAAATTCAGGGAAGTGGGGTCGGATGACTAGCCAGCAAATGAAGAGAATGGTGAAAAAGATGCCTGTGAAGATGATGAGAGCGATAATTAAGCGGCGGAGGAAGATGGCGCGTTGGTTAGGGTAAGTTTGGTTGGTGTTGTAGGTGTAAGGGTAAGTTGGTTGATGTGGTGGTGGGGCTTGGTAAGGATAGGCAGAGCCTGCCGGTGGTGGAGGGTGGTGGATGCCGTTTGGGACAAAAGGGTAGCCGGTTGCGGGCCTGGAAGGGTCTGAAGACGCCATTTTCCCTGAATTTTCGAAGATTTTTGGAGTCTGAAGAGTCTTTATGTGCTAAGTTTGGAATCTTGCGAGGGGGAGAGAGAGAGGTGGGGTTTGGAGATGGGCTGGGCTATGGATTGTGAACCGTCTAGGATTAGATGGGAAGCTTTGATGATAAGCAACATTAGGATTTGTCTTCATTTCTTTCCCTTTTTTGATTGCTAGAGTTCAGAGTTTAATTGGTGAGGGAGAAGAAGATTTTTTTTTTGGATTCGTTTGTTTATTGGAAAATATTTTTTTTTTTAGAGTGAATTCCGGAAAAAGTAAATTCAAGGAAAATATTTTTCGATGTTTGGTAGTGTAATGAAAAATAAGTTAGAAAACACTTTCCAGTGTTTGGTTATGTCATGGAAAATAAGCTGGAATATAACTTATTAATGTTTTATTTTTCTCAAGTTTATTAAAATAATGAGGAACAAATCTTATAAATTAAAAAGTTGAATGAGAATGAAATTTAAAAAAATATATAATTTCATAAATTATCTCAAATAAAATAAATAATAATCAAAATAATAGAGATCAAATCTAAAAAATTAAAAACAAATGAAAGGTGAATAAATTAAAATAATAATAATTAACATTTCATAAATTATTTTTAATAAAATAAGTAACAATCAAAAGAATGAGGACCGAATTTGATAGATAAAAAATTTCAATAAAAAAAATGATAAGGAAAAAGCAAATAGCAATTATAAAAATAAGGACTAAAATTAATATAAAAATTAAATTTTAAGAGATGGAATTAAAAAATAAATATACAAAACAAATTATATATAGCAATCAAAAGTTTGAGGATCAAATTTGATATAATCAGCAAATAATGACATTTCTAAATTTTTCATAACTTCCGGAAAGTGTTTTTCGCTCAAATTTTCCAGTAAAACACTTTCCTGAAAACCAAGCCAAATTTTCCTTTGACTGGAAAGTGTTTTCCGTTAACCAACTTTTCTAATGGCAAACAAACACAGGAAAGTTTGGAAAGTGGTTTCCCGGAAACCACTTTCAGGAAAACAAACACAGTCAAAAGGGAAAACACTTTCCTGAAAACTAAACCAAAATTTTCTTTGACTGTAAAGTGTTTTCCGTTGACCGGAAAGTGTTTTCCGTTGACCAACTTTCTTAATGACAAACAAACACAGGAAAGTTTGGAAAGTGGTTTCCCGGAAAGTGAATTCCGAGAAACAAACATGGCCTTGGATTTAGTTTGAAATTAGAATTAGTTCTCTCTCTCAAAATATGTAAAGAAATTAAGATTTTGTTTTATGTGATTTTTATAATTTAAAAGTTATTTTTATAAATAAAATAAATATATAAATAAGAAGATGGGGTTTTGACCTAGAACTTCAAGATTTAAATTATTAAAATTCTTCAATTTTTTATTTTAATATAGGAAATATATATGTGAAATATTTTAATATAGCTAAAGGACTTGTTATATAAAAATTGTATTATTTGAGAAATAATTAGTGATAATTGGAGGATAGAGAAACAAAAAAATTATTTTGATCACAAAACAATATTTATTTTTAATTAGAATAGATATGATTTTATCTTTTATTTTTATGTCTAAATCTCTTGTCAAAGTAAATTTATAAAATAAGTATATAAAATTTCTTCTCATACTTCAATTTGATGATTAAATAACTATTAATTAATAGCTACTCTACAAAATATCTACATGCAATTGAGGATAGGGAGAAACAAAAATCTATTTTTGATAAAGAAATATATTTCTCTTTGAATTAGATTAAATGTGAACTTACAAAATAATTAATAATATATAAGTGTTATAAAATTATTTTATTCTCAATTCAATGGTAAAATACAAACACACGTCGGTATTCTAGTAAACCCATTTACTTACTAGATGTTATTAATATATTATTTTCAAGGATATTCTTCATCATCGAATTAAAAAATAAATATTGCAATTTTTTTTTTTATTTTGTTTTTTCGTTTTTGAAAGTTAAATGTGGGTCCACAATTCACAATAGAGTGGCCCATCCCATTGATATTGTGGGTTCATAGTGTTTGTTTTGGAAAATTTCTCTGCGTTAAGTTGGTATTCCTCGAAACAGAAGGAAACCCAAAGCGTTATAAATCACGACTCCCAAAACTCGACTCCCGCTCCCCTTCAGAAACCTCCCATGTCTCAACCAACCACCACCACCAAAATCCCCAAACTTTACTCAACAAAAGCCAAAGTATACGACTGCATCGTATTCTTTCTCTTCATCACAGTATCATTCATACTAGTTGTTTCCGTTCCAGTCATAACTCGTGGCGTCATCTTTCTTCAGCCTGAAACCCCCCAATTCAATGTCAGCTCCTCCTCCCTAACAATCCTCAATGTATCCTCTAACGCCATAACCGCAAACTTCAACGTTACCTTCTCCACGAAAAACCCAAATAGGAAAACCATGTCTTATGAAAAAGTCGTTGCCTTGTTGCTTTATGGGAATGGAAGTCTCTCTACCATCACTCTTCCACCGTTTCACCAACCTGGGAAAACCCAGAAAACATTACAGGCTGCGTTTCCTAGCTTGTTTTTTCAGGTTAAAGATAACTCATCTTCTAGAGGTGCAGCTGTGAGTTTGACAACGGAGTTGCATGCCAAGGCAAAGTATGGAGGGTGGACGTGGCCTGTCGAGAAGGATTTGATCAAGGCAGCGTGTGATGATGACGTGAAGGTTGAATTTCCTTCCAATGTGACAACGTTGGTGTTTGGTTCCAGTGAGTGTGATGTCAATGGGCAGTGGAAAAGAATTGTGACCAGATGCAGCAGAATATTTAGGAATTACATCTATGTTGTGTCAATTGTTTTGTTCATCCTGTTTGTTTCACTCTAGGGTTTTTTTGAGTCTTTTCATGCTTAATTTCCTGCAATTACTTATATTTTCCCTCTTTCTAGCCATTCAAATTCTGTTTTCCATTCGTATATAAAAGAAAGAAGAATCTTGAGAGTCCAATTTTTGGTGAGTATTTATGAGTTTCAAGCATGGTAAGGGATCGAATTTAACATGGAATTAATGGGATTTTTACGTCCAAGGATATGCCAATGGCTAAGCAACGATTGGAAATTAATTTGGAATGGATTTATTAGACAATTTTAATAGGAGAAGATTTAACAGTGAATTGAATTGAGCAGCTCCTGCTGATCTACCACCATTATTTCCCTCTTTACTCTATAGTGCATCCAATCATTAATTATATTCTATCAATGCACGCATCATTGAGGATTTTTTTTTTTTCCAGTTATGTGCAATAGAGTTATATGTCCATGTCTGCTAGCATTCTGCATTTCATGTGCTTCCCCAACATTTCTTGTCTATTTATTTGCTCCTTGACCTCCCTAGCTCGGCATTCCCTTTCAATGGTAAAAAAATGTAGTATTTTGTTCCACCACTTTCATATATAGTAGTTTCTTTGGAATATCATTACATCAATAAATCTTGATGCCATACGATACAGAATTGATGAGTAACAATCAGCCTACAAAAGATTTTTGCTTGCCTATACCATATACCAGATTATATATCACGCAAACTAATACAAATAAAAATAACATAAGAAGGATAACAAGGATAATAATACAAGAATTTTGAAACAAAAAATCACACAAAAACCTTAATTTATAATGTTATTACTAAATATTTTTTTCAAGGAATATGTTTTTTTAAAGGGTTTATAATTCTTTAACTAAACCCAAAAACTAACCTAGACAAACTAGAAAACTTAAAAATAAAGGAAAAGTAATAAAAATCCTAAACAAACTAGGAAAACATAAAATTATTAAACATATTATTCAATTTCCTAAACTAAATAGGAAAAAATAAAAAAATAAGGGAAAATAATTTCCCTTGAAAACCTCCTACATTAGTCTCCTTCGATTGAGAAAAAACTCATCATCGAGCTTAAATCATAGTTTTGAAACCCGGCCCGGCACGACAGGCCGACCCGGGGTTGAAACCAGGCCGGGCTTAAGAAAAAATAGGAAAAGTCAAAACCCGAGATGACCTAGCTGACCCGGCAAGACCTAGTCAAAAACTCTATTGCAACTCGTTAACTTTTGTTTTTTTTACTAAAATGACGTCGTTTTGATTTTAAAAAAAATCAAAATTGACCCGGGCGACCTGGTCAAAACCTGGAACCCGGGCCTTAGACCAGACCGGGTTTAAAACTATGGTTTAAATTACTCTTGTCTCGATCTCGTGGATGTCTAATGAAGGCTTTTCAATCTCTTTTCTTTTTTCATTTCAAGAGTATAATAATTTTGTATTTCAACTTCAGTCTCTTCATCTTAAAATTTGTATAAAAAACAACAATTAACAAATTGTTTCATTTCTATTAGCTTTTGGAGTAATAAATTTCAAACCTCAAACTTACTTCATTAATATGTGTTGTATCCACAAAACCATCAAAGATAGAAGTCGAGAATGGGTAATCAAATCCTGGAATGAACTCTCTACATATATGGTGATCAATACACCATAACGAGTAAAAATACCAAAGAATATGAATGTGTACCCATCAATTTTATTATCTAATAGTCAACATCCAAGAGCGAATAATAGATAGCCTTGTTTTGGGTGGAGTTCCCGAATAAAAGATGATGAATTCATAATTATGAAATACAAGTCCCAACATAATCCAACAAAATTGTCCACACATCATTAATATGCCACAAAAAAAATACTAAATTAATATAACAAGAAACATGAATGTATACCCACCAATTATATTACTTGATATTCAATATCTAAAAATAGAATCCAATAACAGATAGCCTAATATTGGGTTGTGTTCTCAAATAAATACATTGTTATTGAATACAAGTCTCAACATAATCCAACAAATATGTCCACACATCACTAATATGCCAAAAAAAAAACAATACCAAAATAATACACTTAGGAACACAAATATGTACCCACCAATTTTATTATTCGATAATCAACATGATGTGTACTCGATGGGTAAGAACCTTAAAACCCACAAACAATATAGAAATAATCCAAGAAAGCTAAAATTAAATTGATAAAGACTTGACCTAATAATTACCTAAAACAAGAAACCAAAGTTATTGGATGAAAACTCACGCCCTTTGAATATAAAGAATCAAGAATTGAAAATATAAGGGTAATAACATCATTAAACACTTAATTAATATTTTTTAAATTGAAAAAGTTATTGGCACGTGTGAAATCTCTTGGTGGTTTAAAATGTGCTTTCTCCATCTTATTTTATTTTGTATCGTCTCCTCTTCCTTCTTGGATGATGCGTGTCAGCTTACGGTGACTGGTTTATCACCGTTTAGTCTTTTTTTTTCCCCTTCATCTCTCTCTTCTACCTCGAAAAATAAGCTATGGTTTTCATTGTTATTGGTCTTTCAAATTAAATCTTTTTTTATTTTATTTTTTTATTTGTTCTTCTCTCTTTTCTTATATTTTTTTTCAATTTAATCTTTCAATTCTAATCTACGATATATTTTTTTTTAATTTGGTCAACTTTCTTTTGATTTCTTAGTTTTTTTCCATGGCTTTTTATTAGAACTTTTATAGTTTTTTTATTTTATCCTTCAAATCAAGTTTATAATTTCTGTTTTTTTAGTAGCAATAGAAGGAGGAGGAGGAAGAAGATTAACAATAATAGAACAATAATAGTAGTGGTAGTAATAGTATTAGCAGCAGCAGTACCAACAACAACAACAACAACAACAAGTAATAGTAGCAGCATCAGTAGTAGTTGTTGTGGTGGTGGTAGTGTGGTGATAATTTCTCATTCATTGTTAGATTTGTTGGAAATTGTGTTTTGCTATTTTCCTTGTATGGTACTTCCAGTCTAAGAACTAGGATTTTGAATTTGAAAAGTTGAAATGGCCCAAAGTCTTCTTTTTTTACCTTATTTTTTTCTTCTAATTTCATCGTTAAACATTAGTTTTTTTAAAATAAAAGTCTTTGTGATTTTTTAAAATTTATTTTCTATAGGATTAACTCAATCTCATAACTTGGGTCGCAAGTTTTACAGGTTAACATAAGTTGGTTCACCTTTTATTACCCAGTTTACATATCTATAATCCTACCTCAAGTTAACTCGATCATGGTTTTTTATCGACCCAGGGAAAAGGTCTCCGAAAAGACCCGATACAGAAGGTCAAGTAGTTGTGTCCGATGGTTCTCACGGTGCATCATTACCCTTAATTGGTGTTAAAGGAAAGACATCAACTAAATATTGGAGTTTATCGCAATTACATTGGAGAAATCAATTTAAATATCGCAGTTGCAGCAATAAAATGATAGGAACCTTGTCTATCAAACAAATGATTTACTATAACTATATAAATAATTCCAGCTAGCGGCCGGCCACCGCTACATAGATTATTTTGGCAGCCGACGGCATGGCTACAAATAGCAAGTCCCGATGGGCAACATGAGGCGTGGATGTTGTTTATTGTCAAATAAAAAATAAAACATAAGAGAATAATAATGAAACTAATGACAGGAGAGAAATTAATACATAAGAAAATACTAAACAATTATTGGTTGTTGATTATACAAGCAAAAAACCAACTCCAGGAACGATCTCACTAACAAGCCCGGCCATGAGGAAGCATTAGATGTCTGTGGATAGATCAAGAACTTCAACCACGCTTTCCAAAAAATAGAATCAGAAACACTACGATAGCTGCAAGAACGAAACTTGCTACAAGCAATTTTATAATAAGCTTGCAATCTTTAGTTTCGAGTAAAGAGTCAAAGTCTTGTGGATCTGCCATTGCCAAGGAGTAAATATTCTTATGAATAAAATCAAGAAGGCAAAAGAAAATAATTTAAATAAATCCCTGAACAAATGTATTTGAGAAACCCTAGACTTGGTGGATTTGTTTGAAAGAAATAAGAATTTCTTGCTGCCATTTATAGGGTGTTTTTGGAGACCAACTCCAAGGAACATGCACAATTAATGTCATTAATGATAATTAATTATTATAGATTCACGAGTGAATCTTAAATATATGTTGCTGCTTTTATGAAAATATTTTCCTTCATTCAAGACATTAAAAAATATTTTTCAAACGAGTTTATGATCAGTATTATTTTTTTTATTATTTTCCTAATTTTGAGATTATTTTTTTTAATATTAAAGAACCTGAAAATTAATATTAAAAAATACTAAATTAAATACCACTTAAATAATTTAGAGAAAAAAAACTATATATTATAAAAACTTTAATTAATAAGATCTGTTATGGTGAAACAAAATCTTGTTTAAATGCTTCATTTTGTTTTTATCATAGTTTAAAAGGCTTCATAAGAAACAAAATTTATAAAAATCCATTTAAGCAAAAATTAACTTATTGAAGATGATTGGTATAGGGCGTTGACTTCCTTGATTTTTGACTTGATTTCGAACTATAATTTGCCATAATTCCATAGAGTTACCAAAAACTTTAAGAACCCTAATTTGATAAACGCTTTTCTTAACTCAATAGTCGCCGCCAAACCACAAAATCAACATGGTTTCTGGAGATGCAGCAAAATTTAAGCACGTTGATTAAATTTGGGCTCCAAACAGAGCTAGGCCTTGCATTTCCAGCTTGCATGTAAACCTCTCTTCTCCAACCATGCATTTCCCGTGCAAACACACTTCCACGAATTAGATATACCAAAATCAACTCACTCACATTTTTTATGAAACAAAACCCAAAGAAGATCTAATGGCTAGGAAGGAATGATGAGTGGGCACAAAAATACAAGGAGAGAAAAAAGAAAAAAAGAAAGAATAGTATGCATGGGCATACATGTAGAAAATTTCAATGCTAGGACCTAGGAGAAACCCTAAAACAATTTCCTATATAATCCATTGGACACAGCTGCATCTACCATGTCTTGGTAAGAATGCATTCAATTGGTTCACCAATCAATTTCCCCACGTTATCATGCGAAGAAAATCCAATTTTCAAATCACTGCAATGTGCCTCAACAGCCCTCCACACCCCTTTTGCTTCTTCATTGCCAATCCAATACCCAGCATACAAACCCATGTTGAAGTTTACTGATCCATTAGCCATCTCAGTAGCCATATCCTTTATCACCTTCTCATCGGCTTGCACCGACTTTGCAACCAGCTTTCCATTCTCAGCTGTCCAATTATTTCCTCGCACTTGGAATGGTGCAATATTGGTCACATTGGTGAGCCGTTCTTGCTTATATTGAATCCATGTATAGAAGGTTTGGTATAAAACACTTTCAGTACTGGGATTTTGGACTGAAAGCCGGATGTCCCAGGAGGCAGTGATTTTAGAGGAAGAAAGTTTGAATCGAGAAACCAAGATTGAATCAACCCGGAAGTTGGCAATATTCTTGTTAGTTGCTTTAGGATTTTTGTGGAGAAGAAATAGAAATACGAAGGCTGCGATGCCAAGAAAGAAGAGAAAGGCCATTACTATAGAACACAGATATATAAGTTTCTTGTTCAGTTTTCTTCCATTTGATGATGAAGTTGGAAGGCCATTGCCTCCACTAGGTTGAGTAGACTTTGAAACACTCTTGTCCATGCTTGTGTTCGTTTGAGGGAGAGAATGCAGACGTAGAATGAGATATAGCTAGAGAGTTGTATACAATATGGAATGACATGAATAAGATCACGTTTTTATAGGATGGAAAATAAAATTGCTAACAATGACAACAACATTAATTATGAAAAGGTTTCAATTAATTCCAGGGTGTGCATGGAAATTATTATTTCTTATATGTATATTAAGAATAAGATTCATGAAATTT
>Ga0325414_1004172_pt1 | contig 15099 bp, 15 predicted proteins | sample PopdelMetagenome_8_FD_206183 | JGI IMG/M metagenome (GOLD analysis project Ga0325414, IMG submission 206183) | Populus deltoides microbial communities from Bellville, Georgia, United States - Leaf-PdKOR-R3 | ecosystem: Host-associated > Plants > Phyllosphere > Phylloplane/Leaf | place: USA...
GACAAAATATTCATCAGAGCATTTTCGAATGTGATTTCGTTGATAAAATGGTATTAATCGATGAAAATTCATTTTCTCACTTTGTAAATATATCTTCCCAGCAGGATGTTATTTAATTAATTAATCAAGGAGCTTAAATCTTGATAATAACATGACAAGTGTTAATCACTGTATTGTTCTTGAGGAAATATCTCGAGGATCTTTCTATCATTGAAGGGGAAAGGGAAAGGAGTCATTTCATATGTCATGCTGGCATGGTTGGATATATATAGAAGAGAAGATGATGATGAGAGAGGAAAGGTGGCGATGACTATAGAAATTGAGGGCGCATGCAACAACCCTCATTATTTTGTCCACGCAACCTGCCCTCTTCATTATTCAAAATCTCGAATTAATTCTTTTGTCCAGCTTCTAGATATTTTGCTGGATTCTGAAAAGGGTAGTACGTATAATTAACGGTGAGAAGGTTTCTGATTTTTCATATCATTTGTACTTTTCAAACACCCTAAAGTTTCTTTCTTGTAAAATATATTATGTGGAATATTTCATGCAAAACAGATAATTTTTTTAAAAAATTAATTTAATCCAATAATTTTAATTTTTAGATGAATTTTTAAAATATAATTTATATTATTTTTTAACACATCATCTCAAGTGAAAGCTTTTTAAGCTTGAAGCCTGCACAACCTCATACTACTATACGTTATCAATTAGATTTTTAATTAGAAGAGAGATTAAGGGGATAAGAGTCAAACTCGTGACTCTTTGTTCATTAAAGCTTTGATACCATGTTAAATAATCAATTCAACCAAATAGCTAAAGTTGTTAAGTCAAACCTCAATATATAATTTATATTATTCTCTAACACTCTTAATATCTAATAAATTTATTTATTAATGTATTAATTTTCCTCATTTAATTAAAAATGTACAAATACTTTTTAAAAAATCAATACTATTTTTATAATTTCACTTAATCATCAAAAAAGCATAGTTGAATTCAGGATTACAAATATCAACACATTTTATGGAACACATATGTTATAATTATCATGTCTACACTTGATTTGATGGTGGTGTATAATACAAAATTTTACTATACATATTAATTAAATCATCTATAGTTGAATATGTTTAGTAGTGGGAAAAGTTTTTACTATATGTATTAATAATTAAACCATCGTAATTAATTAAAATGTTCCTAAGTAATTTTGTGATATTAATCACATGAAATTATTGGACAATAAAAATTAGCTCGTCACTTTATAATTTTATTATCTTGTTATTACTAACGGTTAAGAAATATAGAGTTATTTGTTTTATTGTTTATTAAGGATGGAATAGTCTTTTTATTTTCTTTGTTTACTCTATATATAGTCTCTTTGTATTTAGGTTAATCTGATTCCTTTTGAGTATTTGATTACATTATGCAGTATCAATGAAACCCTAGCTTCCTTCTTTTTATATTTTTTTATTTCTTTGAATTGTTTAATATGGTATCAGAACCAAATTTCATGGGACGAGACTTAATCTCAAACACAACTTTTATGGATTCAATTATGTGATTGTACAATTTTTTTATTCTTTTTGAGTGACCGTACAATTTCAAGAGGGTATTCGTTCAATTTCTACAATCTGGTATTTTATTTTCCTTTCTTTTGCATTCTGGTTTTTGTTTGTTTGTTGATTATGGCTATTGAAAGAGACGATTCGTTTCAGTTTGTGAGTGTGAGGTTAGATTGAAAGAATTATTTGTATTGGAGTTATGTGATGAGAAATTTTTATAAGGGTAAAAAGATGTAGGGATATGTTAGTGAAACTTCTATGAAATCTAGGAATATTGATGAGGGTTATACTGTTTCGATAGATGCCTACGAGTCAAACAATGCAAAAAATATTACTTGGATTAATAATTCTGTTAAGCATTTTATAGGTATACAGTTAGCAAAGTATGAGACATTAAAAGAGGTTTGAGATCATCTGCAAAGGTTATTCACTCAATTAAAAATTTTCAAAGCACTATCAATTAGAAAATGACATATGAGCTCTTTACAAGAAGAATATGAGTATTCAGGAGTTTTATTCTGTTATGACAAATCTTCAGGATTAATTGGCTCTTACAAAATCAGTAGAATTAAAGGCATGTGATGCCTATATTGCTCAGCATCGATTGGTACAATTTTTAATGGCACTTCACAATGAGTTTAAAAGACTTAAAGGTTTAATTTTGCATCATTCTCCATTTCTTTCTATCGACTCAGTTGTTAGTGAGTTATTGGCTGAAGAAATACGTCTTCAATCTTACTTTGAAAAGGGAATTATTTCAACTTTTAATCCTTATTTGCTAGCAATATCTTTTAAACCACTCTCTAATAATCAGAATAAGCCTTACATCAGTGATGCCTTTGACGAGTGTAGTTTCTATAAGTAGAAGAGTCATTGGAAAACTCATTGACCTAAGATGAGATAACAAAATAAATCTTAGCAGCAATCTCAAGCTTAAAAGCTTGGAAGCCAGTCACAATCTAATGCTCATAGGCCACCTCAGGGTTACAAACCACCATAGTTTAATACTGCAACAATAGTTTCATCAGGTCCTTTCACTAATTTTAATACTATGGTTGAGCAATTTTAGAAGTTACTCTCCTTACATCCACAAGTTATATCTGCTTCTTCTTCTATAGGTTACTTACCTTATAGTTCTTCAGGTATGTCAAATTTTGAATGAGTATTAGATTCTGATGCTTCATATCATATGTCTTCAGATTCTTCATCTTTTGCTTTTGTGTCTCATTCGTATTCTATTCCTATCATGACTACTAATGGCACTCCTATGTCTTTAGCAGGTGTTGGTTATGTTGTTACACCTTACTTGTTTCTCCCTAATGTTTATTTTATTCTCAAACTCACATTGAATTAATCTTGCTTATATTGGTTAATATTACGATTCTAGTAATTATTTAGTTATCTTTTCCTTTATTTTTTTTATTGTGTATAGGATCTATAGTCTCAAAAACCGATTAGAACATGTTCTAGAAAGAGGGGACTATATATTTTAAATGAGTTAAAAGTGTTAGTTGTTGCGGCTATTAGTGTTGATTTATCTTTTTTTCGTTTGAGTCTTTTGTCTTCTAGTTTTTATTTATGACATTTTCTTCTAGGTTATGTTTCGTTTTCTTGTTTGAGATTTTTGGCATCCACATGAGCTTTAAAAAATTTGTATACTTATGATATTTCTTATTGTAGTGGATGTAAACTGATAATTTTTTTTTGCTTTACCTTTTAATCAAAGTATTTCTATTTCTTCTTCTTTATGTGATTTCATTCATTCTGATGTATTAAGACTTTCTTATGCTGCCATAAAAAGAGGGTCTCGATATTATGTTTTTATTTATTTATTTATTTATTGATGATCATACTTGTTATTCTGGTATAGTGTTGTTGGTTGTGTTTTGGTGTATAAGATCAAGACTAATTTTGATGGATCTATTAAGTGATATAAAACTAGGTTGGTTGTAAAAGAACTCTCAATAGTATGATATGAGTTATAAGAAGACATTTGCTCTTGTTGCAACAATAATAACTATTCGTACTCTCATTGCAGTTGTTTCGATTTGTCAATGACATATATCTTAACTTGATGTTAAAAATTTCTTCTTAAATGGAGATCTTTAAGAAAAAGTTTATATGATGCTCCTTTTTGGTGTTTTACATGATTTTGGGTATGTTTGCAAGCTCAATAAAGAGTTATATATTCTCAAAAAAACACCTTATGCTTGGTTTAACAACTATTCGTACTCTCATTGCAGTAACTTCAGTTCGTCAGTGATATATCTCTTAACTTAATGTTAAAAATTTCTTCTTAAATAAAGATCTTTAAAAAGAAATTTATATGGCGTCCCCTCTTGGTGTTTTACATGATTCTGGGTATGTTTGCAAGCTCAATAAAGAGTTATATATTCTCAAACAAACACCTTATGCTTGGTTTAACAACTATTTGTACTCTCATTGCAATAGCTTCGGTTCGTCAATGACATATCTCTTAACTTCTTGTTAAAATTTCTTCTTAAATGGAGATCTTCAAGAATAATTTTATATGGTGCCCTCTTTTGGTGTTATACATGATTCTGGGTATGTTTACAAGCTCAATAAAGAGTTATATATTCTCAAACAAACACCTTATGCTTGGTTTAAAAAATTTTCTATTGTGATCTTTTCCCTTAAATTTGTTTATAGTAGTCAAAATTTTACTCTTTTTGTTAAGTACACTGATTCAGGTTGTATCATTCTATCTTTCTATGTTGATGACATGATTATTACTAGTAATGATATTAATGGTATTTCAGTTTTGAAGATATAGTTAGCTAGACAGTTTGGAATGAATAATTTAGGTTCTTTATGATATTTCTTAGGTATTAAGGTAGGCTACTCACTTAAAGATTATCTTCTTTAATAGTCGAGATATGTTGCAGATATTTTTGAGCGGACTAGACTTACTAATAATAAGACTATAGGTACTCCCATTGAGGTTAACATAAAGTATTCACATTCTGATGGTTTATTTTTGTCAGATCCTACTTTATGTCATACTATTGTTGGGAGGTTGATATATCTCACTATTACTCGTTCAAATATTGCATATGTTGTTAGTTAGTTTGTTGCTTCTCCTACTACTATTCATTAGATAGGTGGTCTTCATATTTTGTGATATCTTTGGGGTACAATATTTCAAAGTCTTCTACTTCCATCCACCTCTTGCTTGGAGTTGTGTGCATACTCTTATGATGATCATGACAGTGATCCTATAGATCGCAAGTTTATTACTAATTTCTGTATCTTTTTGGATGATTCTTTTATTTCTTGAAAGAGCATGAAATAATATATTATTTCTCAATCTTCAACCGAAGTAGAATATCATGCTATGACAACTACTACCAAAGAGATTGTTTGGTTACGTTGGTTACTTATAGATACAAGAGTTTCTCTTTCTCATCTCATTTCTATGTATTGTGATAACCAAAATTTATTTAGATTGCTCAAAACTCAGTTTTTCATGAATAAACTAAGCATATTGAGATCGATTGTCCTCTTAATCGTCATCATCTCAAGCATAATACAATTACTTTACCTTTTGTTTCTTCTTCTTCTTTGCAGATTGCAGATTTCTTTACCAAGTGGTATTCTATTTTTCGCTTTCGTTTTCTAGTTGGCAAACTCTTGATACTTGTAGCTGCCACATTGTGAGTTTGAGGGGAGATGTTAAGAAATATAAGGTTATTTAATTTTATTGTTTATTAAGGCTAGAATAATCTTTTATTTTTCTTTGTTTAGCCTATATATAATCTCTTTGTATTTAGATTAAACTGATTCCTTATGAGTTTTTGATTGCATTATGCGTATCAATGAAACTCTAGCCTTTTTTTTTATTTTTATATATATTTTTATTTCTTTGGGTTTTTTAACACTAACTATACACAATATTCATGATAAAAAAAGTATCTTATTTAATCACACACAAAAAAAAAAGATACAGTATATCCACTTTGTAACAAGGTAGCATCCAATGAGGTTCATGTGAGAAAAGGAGATTCATTAATCATGTTAGTCATAAGCACGGACTTCATTGTTCCATTATGATATATCTATGTTCAATTAACTTCGTTTATGAAGATGTTTCCAATTTTAATTTCCACATTTTTTTCTTCTTAAAACATGTGAACAAAATCTGCAACGAGCCATTATCGTTTTAATAGACTATTTATTGGTTATGTCAAGAAAATTTATTTAACTCCTGTATTTTCAATAATTACTTCTCAATCATATTAATTAATTAGTTGAAAGAAATAAAATTACAACGCCAACAAATACTGGTTCATTTAAAGAAAATATTTATTTTTATTATAAAACATGGTTTTAATTTTGAAGTGATTAAAATATCAGGTGCTACTATTTAATGTATTATATGTCTTATTTCACTAAGAAAATATGATGTAATTGACATTCTATCTTCATCGATTAGAATAAAATTTAGATTATTATATTATTGATATGATGTAATTAGACTTGTTTTTAATTTTAGTTTTTTTTTTAAATTCATTATGTTTCTACCTGATATTATCTAAATGACTATTTCATTAATAAATAAATCGATTATTATAAAAAAAAAAACTAACTTTTTGTCACTAGCACATTAACTATCTTCAGAAACATTGCTAGACCGCCATTGTATGTATCCATTATCACTGCCATTAATTTCATCTTACTATTAACAATTTATTTTTACATTTTTATTAAAGATTTAATTGAAAGAAGATAAGGGTTTAAATAAAAACATAACTCCATTTAATTGAAAGAAGACTGACCTCACGGGTTGACTTCAGGCCTAGACTGGTTCGAGTTTAAAAAAATAGAGGAAGATTGACTTGACCTGACTCGATAAAATACCCAAGTCAACCCGAGATAAGATTAAGGTAAAAAGCCAGTTGACTTTTTTGAAAAGTGTTTTTAGTCAAAACAAAGTTGTTTTGATTATTTTTTATTTTTTCAACCAACTAGGTTAAGATTCTCTACCTGTGACAAGAACCTTGTATCAGGTCAATTTTCGAGTTAGGTTTTAAAACTATGATAATAACCATTTTTATCTATATGTTGACTCTAGCCCACCTATATTGACTCTGGTCAACCTGTGTTGACCCTCCTGCCTTTGAGTTGGGCATTGCTCTAGTTGATCATCGAGTCGAGTTTTAAAATTATAATAACAACAACTTTTATCTTTCATTGACTTGTGTTGACCTTCTTGATCCGTGACCCGGGTCTTGCCTAGAGTTGACTCCTGAACCAAGTTTTAAAATCATGATAATAATCAATTTTATTTTCATATTAACTCGAGTCAATAATCAACCTCACTCGTGCCCCCAACTTTGCTGTAGGTCTACCCCAAATTGAGTTTTAAAATTATGATAATAACCATTTTTATTCTATACTTTATGTTTTGAAATTACAAAAATTAACTTAAAATTATCATAAAAATATATTTATTTTTATATCTTTGTCTCTATCTCTTCAATCAAACACATTTCTATTTCCACTATATTTATTTTTTATATCATAAAATAATAGCCAAACACTACCTTAATGATCTATGATATATCATTACATGATTTATCAATAAAAAAAACTTTTATACAAGTACCACCTACCACCACATTCATTGTTGCATTTATTATCCATACATGTACGTATAAACAGATACATAGATATGTCCTAAGTAACCATGCAAATTGCCTATGTGTAGCAATATCAACTTGCAATCATCCTCAAGTCATTTCTATTTGGGAAATTATTTCTTGTTAAATTGTATCAAGTTCCCACATATATAAAAGAAAATGGATTAGAGTAAACATCGTTACGAGAGAAGATAAAAAACGCGAGGCATTTTCATCCACCATGACGATCGATCAAGTCGGCGAAGCACACGCGTTGTCAGCAAGAGTACGTATTGCTTTCTCACACCTCCACCTCCATCTAGAGAGAGGAGGAGGTGATTAGGTAGTGTGTGGGGCTTTAAAGTGGAAAAAGCTTCAAAGTGGCAAAACCAAAGGGAGGAGTGGAAACAAAAGAAAAGAAAAACAAAGCAGCTCGCCAGCAGCTAAAGCAACAGCAAATAATCGGCACCAAGCACCAAAGCCATACAGCAATACAGCAACACAGCAACCATACAAGCTGGGAATTAAGAAAAAAAAATGAAGAAAATGATGATATTTGATTTGACGTGAGATGACAGGATATGTGAAAACAAAACCAAAAACAAAAAACATGCTCTGATATTCTGTCTGGTATTTGGGGTGTTCTCTTTTACTCCTCCTCCCTTCCTCAATCCCAATATTCCCCTCTGGCCCTCTCCTTTTTCACTTAAAAAAAAAAAAAAAACACTTCAGCTACAACTAGTAAGTAAGAGTCTCTCTTCGCTTCTTTTTAACTCTCATGCCTCACATGTTGTAGACCTAAGAAAATACTTGTCCACTGCGCATAATACCAAGAAAGAAACAAAGGTGTTATTTTTTAACAAAGGGAGATAAAATCCCTGGACTGGTTGTTATTCTATATTCTTAACAACTCAAACCTGATTGTTCTTAAGCATGAGAAACCTTAAGATCGTCCTGCTGGTGTTCGGCCTTTAAGCCAACTAGTACAGTCCGATCTGCGCCGAAGTTTCGCCAAACGGTAATTCTTTCGTTCGTAACCCTCATGTATGTATTTATCTATCTGGGATGAAGCTTTGGGAATGTTTCTTTTCTTTTTCTTAGTACGTTTTGTTGATTTCTTCGATTCTTGTTCATTTTTGTTGTTTGAATGGTAGAAGGGATGATGGGTGTAAGCTCGACGTGTAAGGATGGAAGTACTAGGATAGCAATGGACAACGGAAAGTACGTAAGGTACACACCAGAGCAAGTAGAAGCACTAGAAAGGCTTTACCATGAATGTCCTAAACCAACTTCTACGCGTCGCCAACAGTTGATCAGGGAATGCCCTATTCTTTCTCACATCGAGCCTAAGCAAATCAAAGTCTGGTTCCAAAATCGAAGGTAAAATCCTCTTAGTTACACATAATATTAGACCAAAAGTTAAATGATCTTACTGTTCAAGATTTAGTTTTTTTTTTGGCCTTCGATTCCTTACAATTTTTTTTTTCTTTTTGTGTTTAATCTGTACAGATGTAGAGAGAAGCAGAGGAAAGAGGCATCGCGGCTGCAAGCTGTGAATAGGAAATTGACAGCAATGAATAAGTTGTTAATGGAGGAGAACGATAGGTTGCAAAAGCAGGTGTCACAGCTGGTGTATGAGAATAGTTACTTCCGCCAGCAGACACAAAATGTAAAGATCTCCCCCTTTTCTTTTTTAATTTGTTTTGATTTACTTAAATTATGAGAGAAACTAGGATGAAAAAAAAAAAAAAATGAAATTCAGAACCAATATGGTTCTTTGTTGGGCTAAGAATTTTCTTTCCATGTTGAATTCAAGTTGATTTGAGTGCTGTTAGGCCAACATATGATTAGCAATTTCTTTTCATTCCTTAATTCTGTTTGTTGGCTAATTAAATTAGATAACTTTAAGTTTTCGTGGTAATTAGCTGTTACTGAATCTTGGTATATAAAAAAATATTTTTTTGTGTCAAATTTTGTTTGGTGGTTTCTTGAGTTTAATTTGTTGTTTTGCAGGCTACAACCCTTGCTACCACAGACACAAGTTGTGAATCCGTGGTGACCAGTGGTCAGCACCACTTGACTCCTCAGCATCCACCAAGGGATGCCAGCCCTGCAGGGTTAGTGGAAGATTTGCAGCTTGTTCATGTTGGGTTATTTTCTGGCCTCGTTTTCTACAATTCCTTTGTTGTATTCTACAAAGTGGCTTAAGAGGTTGTGTTTGTATGTTTTCTAGACTTTTGTCCATTGCGGAGGAGAATTTAGCACAGTTTCTTTCGAAGGCCACAGGAACTGCCGTCGAGTGGGTCCAAATGCCTGGGATGAAGGTTACTGCTTACTTTACCATCATTATTTACTTTGTTAATCCCATTCCTTCTTTCTTAGACACTGTTTCGATAAATTAAATAGAATCACTATAATCTTGCCATGCTTCTAAGCAACACCTAGATCTCATCACGCAAATACCTGTGATGCCACTATCCCATTTTTTTTTTGTACATGCCAACATGTCCCCTTTTTTTCTGTTGACATGCTTCTCTTCTATCGAAGAAGGTAAGAGAATGTTTAATAAACTAAGTTAGGAAATAAAAAGGAGTTCACAAAGCAATATGACCAATGGATGCATAAAATATTTCACGCCTTCCTGTTAAACCAATAATTTAGTTTATAATATGTTGACAAGGTAAGTTGCTAAAGCAAAAAGGCAGAAATGAGCTTTTCTTTCATTTGAAGCATTATCCAGACATTGTTTCCTGACACATGAGATTCTTCCCCATCTTGATATTTTTAGTCCCATGCTATCATGTTGCTTGGCAGCAGAACTTGTGCCATAATTAACATTTATTTTAATGTAACAATTAACTGATAATTTTTTTTTTCTTAAACTTGGGATGGGTCCAAAGTCTTGTTTCTGGTGTTTAATATCCCTTTAATTTTGTGTATCTGTGCAGCCTGGTCCGGATTCCATTGGAATCGTTGCTATTTCTCATGGTTGCACTGGTGTGGCAGCACGTGCATGCGGCCTTGTGGGTCTAGAACCGACAAGAGTATGTCCTTCCTCTGCTTGGTGTAAAGAGTACAATCCTTGGTTGTGAATTAGTGAAGGATTAATTTTTTTCTGTGTAGGTTGCTGAAATCCTTAAGGATCGGCCATCATGGTTTCGTGATTGCCGAGCTGTGGATGTTATCAATGCGATGTCCACTGCAAATGGTGGAACTATTGAACTGCTTTATATGCAGGTATGGAACTCACTGTTTCACTCCAGTTATTTCTGGCTTAGTATTGTTATTGAATCTTCTCACTTGTGAGCTTTGTGTTGGTTCAGCTCTATGCGCCTACAACTTTGGCACCAGCTCGTGACTTCTTGTTACTGCGCTACACATCTGTTTTGGAGGATGGTAGTCTTGTGGTATGTGACAAAATGTCAAATTTTTATGACTAAAGTCTCCCTCTCTCTCTCTCGATACGGTGCCAATTTAATTGTGCTGCTTACTAGGTCTGTGAGAGATCACTAAACAACACTCAAAATGGTCCAAGTATGCCACCCACTCAGCATTTTGTGAGAGCAGAAATGTTGCCTAGCGGGTATCTTATCAGACCATGTGAAGGAGGTGGATCAATTATTCATATAGTTGATCATATGGACTTGGAGGTATGCAAATCTTGTCACTTTGTATAATGAGTGTACCTGTTCCCTTGCTATTCGAATTAAATCATTACCTTCATGCAGCCCTGGAGTGTTCCTGAAGTGTTGCGCCCACTTTATGAGTCATCGACGTTGCTTGCCCAGAAGACAACAATGGCGGTAAGACTTTCTCTATTCAAGATATTGTCACTTCATGTTCTTCTGTTGCATTTCTCTATGCGAAACATATCATGCTATGATTTCTAGCTTGATGGTTTCTCTGCACTAAACGAAGGATAGTGTAATTTTGATGGACATCAACTTTCTATTTATCCAAGGAATCTGATATAACCATCGCATTTTATGCAGGCTTTACGCCATTTGAGGCAGATTTCTCAAGAAATTTCCCAGCCAAATGTCACTGGTTGGGGAAGAAGACCTGCAGCTCTACGTGCACTAAGTCAAAGACTGAGCAAGTATATAGCGGTTACTCTTTGGACTAAACTTGTAAGTATTATCATCAACACATCAGGGTCTTAACACATCCTATTTTACAGGGGCTTCAATGAAGCTGTTAATGGATTTGCTGATGAGGGATGGTCTCTGTTGGAAAGTGATGGCATTGATGATGTAACAGTTCTTGTAAACTCTTCTCCTACCAAAACGATGGGAGTAAATTTTTCGTATGACAATGGATTTCCATCCATGAACAATGCAGTGCTTTGTGCAAAAGCATCCATGTTATTACAGGTAAGTTCAGTGCTTGTGTTCAATGACAGCAGGATATCTGCAGAATTTGAAAATGATACTTCTACAAACATTAGATGCTGAATGTATATATTTGTCAGTATGTAAATCAAGGAGTTGCAACTTTGTCGGCTGAAACATCCTTCATGGTCAATAATCGTATTACTTTCTACCTTAAAAGAAACTAACTAGCAATTCAATGAAGTGATTTTCTTTTCTTTCTTTCTTTCTTTCTTTTTGTCATGTAGAACGTGCCTCCAGCAATACTTCTCAGATTCTTGCGTGAACATCGATCAGAATGGGCAGACAATGGAATTGATGCTTATGCAGCTTCGGCCATTAAAGCTGGTCCTTGCAGCTTGCCAGTGTCTCGAGCTGGAAATTTTGGGGGTCAAGTTATCCTCCCCCTGGCTCACACAATTGAGAATGAAGAGGCAAGTACTCCACTGTTTGATCATTTGGGTTTCAATATTTTCTCATTTTTGGTTCCATCCTCTGACAAAAGTCCTTGCAATTTGCTGTTTTCTAATGCCATGGCATAGCTGAATAATACTCTGTGTCCATTGCAGTTTATAGAGGTCATTAAACTTGAAAATATGGGCTACCGGGAGGACATGCTCATGCCGGGTGATGTTTTCCTGTTACAAGTAAATGTTACTTCATCTTGATTAATTTTCATTACTACAGATATTTCACTTTGTGTTTATATTAAGTTTTATCATTTTTTTTTAAGTTGCCCACATTTATTATAGCATCCACTCTTGCAAAAGAGTTAAGTTACCACGTTTGTTTTTATCCAAACAAAATGTACTTAAATTCGTTGTTGATTTCTAATGTTCATGGTTACCTTATTTCTTCAGCTTTGTAGTGGCGTGGATGAGAATGCTGTTGGCACTTGCGCAGAACTCATCTTTGCCCCAATTGATGCGTCTTTTTCTGATGATGCTCCTATTATTCCTTCTGGTTTCCGCATAATTCCTCTTGATTCTGGGATGGTGAGTGTTCATATAAGACAAGTGGAAATGATGTCTTGCTGTTTTTGACATGTTATTAGTGTTCTTGTTGATCTATTAAAAACTGCTGCTTGATGTCTGTTCCTACTTCTGACCTTTTTCCCATTCATGTGATGCAGGATGCGTCGAGTCCAAACCGCACACTTGACCTTGCATCTGCTCTGGAGGTTGGACCTGCTGGAAACAGAGCATCAGGTGATCTTTCAGGCCGCAGTGGGTGCACAAAATCAGTAATGACAATAGCATTCCAATTTGCATTTGAGATGCATCTTCAAGAGAATGTAGCATCCATGGCTCGGCAGTATGTTCGTAGTATCATAGCTTCTGTTCAGCGGGTAGCATTAGCGCTCTCCCCTTCTCATTTTGGTTCTCATGCTGGTTTTTGGCCACCACATGGAACCCCTGAAGCGCACACACTTGCTCGTTGGATATGCGAAAGCTACAGGTGTGGCACTTTGATCTTTGTCTTGGATCCTTGTATCTATATCTACTTATCCTAAACACTCGTATCGACTTAATTTGTTTTTCATTTCAATGATTTAGCCTAAAACTGTCTGATCTTATTTCCAGGATCTATCTAGGTGTGAAACTGCTTAAAAATGAAGGAAGTGATTCTATTCTTAAAACACTCTGGCATCACTCTGATGCACTAGTGTGCTGCTCTTTGAAGGTATTTCTAAAATACAGATACAATTTTATTCTCTACATCACAGTCTACTTTAAAATATTCTCTAATCATTGGGGACATTTATGTATTTCATTGTTGTTGTATGATGCACTATAGTTCGACAAGAGAATGGCACTGAAACAATATGCATAGTCCTGGACATAACCCTCCCTTTTTGTCTTAAAAATGACGAGATGCTTCATGTCCCTTCTAGGAACTAGCTTCTAAAATCTTCTCTTCCCATCAGCCTATTGCTTTGTGCTCTAGTGCAGATTTGACCTTTATTGTCTCCATATGAATCAATAATTGTTTATTTTCTAATCAAGGAACTTTATTCTTCTCCCTTTCCGCATTGCAGAACATAGATTTGCATTATTAAAATATGTTAACTTGATTAGTGCTCTGTGCAGACTCTGCCGGTTTTCACATTTTCAAATCAGGCTGGACTTGACATGCTTGAGACAACTTTGGTTGCTCTTCAAGACATCACTTTGGAAAAGATATTTGATGATAATGGAAGGAAAACATTGTGCTCAGAGTTCCCACAAATAATGCAGCAGGTACAATAACTATTAGAATGCACGTAAGGCAAGTTGGTAAGAAAAATTAACACAGAAGAATAAAGGATCGTCTAAACAGGAACTGGGGGGATGAATGGAAACACGAAAGGAAATTTATGTTCTAACTAGGATATAAATGCCTCCATCTCAGGTCCCTAGCATTTCCTGAGCTTCAATCTCTATATGTTCTCAATTTGTTTTGCTAGGTTAATGGCGCCAGTAAGAGTATGCCGAGAACCTTGGCGATGAGTATTTAGTGACCAAATGTTAAGTAAACATCTGGGAAACAATAGAACACATTTTTCTCAAGCTTTATGAGCTTATGCAATCGAAACAGGTTTCCTGATATTAAGGAATAATGTTTTCCCTTGAAAATTAACACGCAACCTTTAAAGCAAGTGAGAAACTGAATTGTCTTTTTAGGGCAAAACATACGGATCATAATTCCATGTGATACACAGTAAAGTTTTGGCTGATTTAGCATGAACATTCTCACTTGGATCCATTGAATGTAACCTCACCTTTTGATGGGCGTGCTTTAGCTTTATACAAACTAAAAATGTTGAACTAAAACTAAATTCCCTTACTGGCTGCCTTTGAAGGTCCCTTTTTTATTTAGAGTTATGTGCTATCAAAGTTGGTTCCTTTGATACTAGCTAGCAGCTAATACTTGTTTTCATGCAAGGTTGATCCACTAAAAGAAAAGTAACTGTTTTCCTCCATTTTATCAAGTATTGTTGTTAACTTGTTGCAAATTGCTGTCAGCAGGGTTTTATGTGCCTTCCAGGTGGTATTTGCCTGTCAAGTATGGGAAGGCCAGTCTCCTATGAGAGAGCAGTGGCATGGAAGGTATTGAACGAAGAAGAAAGCGCTCACTGCATTTGCTTCATGTTCATGAACTGGTCTTTTGTGTGACACTTTGGAGAAAACATAAATCCTGAAAGTAAACAGATTAGAACAAACTGAAACTGGTTCAGAAGCTTTGAAGTGCCTTGATACTGTAATGAGCATGATGCAGCAATGGCATCTGGGACCCCGTTTTTTGTTGCCCGTCTCTGTGTATGGCCCCTTTTTTTAATGTTGCTCCTCTTTGCATTCTGCTCCATACTTGATTTAAAAAGTCTAAGCTTATCTCTCCCACCAAACAAGGCAATCTGTCTACGCTAATGTCAAAGAAAGTCCCACCATTGCTTGTTGCACTTCTCTTTGTATTTCATCTTTCTATGTGAATTGAAATGATGCGTCGATGAAGAAATGTGCAGTGTATAACCTTAAAAACGACAGG
>Ga0325414_1004173_pt1 | contig 15098 bp, 6 predicted proteins | sample PopdelMetagenome_8_FD_206183 | JGI IMG/M metagenome (GOLD analysis project Ga0325414, IMG submission 206183) | Populus deltoides microbial communities from Bellville, Georgia, United States - Leaf-PdKOR-R3 | ecosystem: Host-associated > Plants > Phyllosphere > Phylloplane/Leaf | place: USA...
AATAAGTTTGTACAAGGAAAGAATTTGAATATACACAGTAAAAGGCTATCTCCTAGAATCAAGGTGTATCAGTTATAGGAGCTAGAATTACTGAGAATCAATTATCTTGTTAATCATAATTAGGAGAAGCGGATTCTCCTCAAAGTTAACATGGTTGAAATGGCGAAAACACACAACTTGCCACCATCCAATAGAAACTGTAATTTCGCCACCCTTTTAGTAAAAACATTGGCTAATTGAAGACCCATCGAGCTACCAATTCCCGAACAAAATGATGATGAATGTCAATGTGTTTGGAGCGTATTGTTATCGCGTAACAATTGCGGAAGAAAGAGGAATGTGATATGAAGCTCACGAAGAAGCTCAAGTATCCAGTTAAAGTTCAGGTGCAACAGAGGCTAGAGCACAGTATTTTGCTTGAGCGAGATTGATTTGCTTTTTTGAACACCAAGAGACGAGACTTCGATCAAAATAAACAACATAGCCTATTATAGAACACCGGGTAAAAGGACATTCGCCCAATCTGCATCAGAATAACCAAGCAAAGTCGAATCTTGTGAGAGTTGTAACCCAACGATAGGTGCCCTTAACATATTGTAAAATACGCTTCAATGCATGGAAGTGATTAGTAGTAAGAGCATGCATTTATTCACATATAGAATTAACACTGTAAGATAAATTAGAATTTGAGTAACAACAGAATGAGCATTCCAGATTCGGTTAGATGAGAGATCCCACTAGAAAAGGGGAAATAGGCTTCCAATTCACCATGTTTCTCTGAGTCAATAGATCAAGAGCATTTGACTAAAAAAAAAAAATCCCTTGTCATTGCGAGTGATCTCAATTCCTAAAAATTAGTGTAAATTACCGAAATCCTTCATAGAAGATTCTCAAGTCAGTCGAACAATGAGTGTATAAAGAATAGACTGATTATTAACTTTAATAACCATATCATCAACATATAAAAGAAGATAAACAATACCATGAGAACCATGATACACAAAGAGCGAGGAATATGCACAACTCGTGATAAAATTACCAAGGCCAAGCGAAAACCTGACTGAAATGCTAAAAACCATGCCCGTAGGGCTTGTTTTGGACCATAAAAGCACATTGCAAGCAAACATGAGAAGGGAATTAGTGATCAATGTATCTCGCAGATTGTTTCATATAAACTTCTTCTATAAAGAAAAACCATATATAAATGCATTTTTAACATCAAGTTGACAAAGTGATTAGCCATGCATAGCATCAAGAGACAAGATAATTCAAACAGTGGTAAGATGAACCACTTGACCGAATGTTTCAATGAAAACAATGTCATATTTATGAGAAAAACCTTAGGTCGCAAGACAAGCTTTATAGTGTTCTATAGAACCATCTACTCAAAGTTTTTTTTCTTAAAGATCCACTAGAGAGACAAGATAATTCAAATAGTGGTAAGATGAACCACTTGACTAAATGTTTCAATGAAAACAATGTCATATTTATGAGAAAAACCTTGGGCCGCAAGACAAGCTTTATAGTATTCTATAGAACCATCTACTCAAAGTTTTTTTTTCCCTTAATATCCACTAGCATTTTTTCTTAAAGATCCACTAGTAACCCACATCATTATGATCATGTGGGTGGGGAACTAAACACCATGTGTTATTCTGTTTGAGATTAATAATTTCATCATCCATAACTGAAAGCCATTTGGAATGTTTGACAACCGACTTAAATCCATGAGGTTCTTTTACAGTAATATGTACTTGAAACCATGGTCGAGCATACAAAACATGTAATGAATGAATAATGTGGGTCTTAGTAATAACTTTATTGGCATGACCAACCATAGGTTGAGAAGTAGGAGATGGTTGACTAAAAAATAAAAGATCTTTTAAATTATTTTTTTAGAAGTTCCAAGGATCTCATTACACAATCTAGGGTTATTTAGAGCTTAATTTTTTTTTTTTTAAGTTTGATCAATTTTTTCAAGGTTAGGTTGTTTCAAACCACAAGTTGTTTAAGTTTCAAGCCTCTAATTGTAATTTACACAAGTCACTAGTGAGAAATCTCTTAAAACCCTTTTAGAAGAGAAGGGTTGTCATGTTTTTAAATGCTAGCTCTTTCTTTTTATATTTCGAGTTTTTTTTACATCATATGTTCTATAATGTGCTTATTTATCTGATCACATCAAGTCCTACATCAAAGAATATGAGGCATAACATTCTATTTATAGAAAAAATCTGAAAATCATATAAATAAATAAAAATATTACTTTGCCTCCTAAAAATATCATATATATTATTTTAAGACAATTCTAGAATTTTATTCAATCAAGTCTATACTTTATTTTCTAGTTGTAGAATTGTAATCCCCTATATGAATCATATTTGTTATCAACACCATAAAATTGATTTTTTGAATAAGATTTGATTTTAAAAAAAAATTCATTTTACCTTGCAGAAAAATTTCACAGTCAATATTATTTGTGAACATGAGTAACATTTTCTATAATTTACCGAGGATGATGAATCTTCTCTTGATTACTTAAATAGATTCATATAGTTTATGTTATACCTAATATATATACATTTGTTACCCTTGATTAGGACATGTAGTCAGCATCAAAGCGTAACATTTCTTGTTATAACCCAAAATTTGTCCCTCATTTTCAAAATATTTTCTACAAATAAAAAAAAATTTGTTTTCAACTCATTTCAACCATTCATATGCCTATTTTGTAATTTTTGACAATTTTCCTCTTATTGACATCTTTTCGAGAAAAAAGTCAAAACATAAAAAAATGATAAAAATTAAATTAAAAAAAGGTCGATAAGTGAAATGCAAAACAAGAAAAAAAGGGACTAAAGTGAAATTTGGTTCCTTTCTCCCTAAGTAATTGGGAGAAAATTAAAAAAAAATACTATAAATAAAGGTAAGATTTTAGAGAAAAAAGGAATGTGTAAAAAAACCTAATCATCATAGGATAAAAAAAATAAAGAGAAAAGAAGGGAGGTATGTGGAAAAAAAACTAGCCACCATTGAAGGAGAGCCAAAAATATTTGAAAGAAAAAAAATAAAGTGAAAGAGAGAATAAGTATGCTAAGAAAGAAAGAGAGAGAAAAAGAAAAACCCTTCATCTTCTTCCCCTCTTCCACATAAAGAACCCTAACCACTCCCTTACAACTTTCAAATATCACTACCCATGACATCGACCACCCATCACCATACCAAGATAACCTCACGTCATTGGCAAGAACAACAAAATTAGCATTAACTCACTGAAAGTCCAACTTTTCTTAACGCCAACAGTAACAACACAACTCCACTACTTGACAGTTCATAACTCTAGTGACATAGGAATAACTCCTTCATAATAGACCATCCAGCCACCTGTTAAAGAAGATGAAACGAGAGAGAGAGAGAGAGAGAGAGAGAGAGAGAGAATAAGAAGAAACAGACTGAGTAAAAAAAAGAAACAGACAAAGTAAAAAAGAGAAAAAGAAAAGGAAGTTAAAACTTCTTTTGGTTGGATCTCCTTCATCAAGTAACGATGATCAACACCACCATTATAGAAAGAACAAGGTAAAGGTGGTGTTTCAAATCTGATAGGTGGCACGACTTATCAATGGTGATGCATGGGTCTGCACACCAGCAGTAATAATGGCACATAGATCCACGCACTAGTGCTACCTCAATATTCTAGCACCTTTTTCTCCTAAAGCCTATTTTGAACCCTATATTAATTTTTGAATAATTTTAACATGTTATTGAATATTAGATTTGGTATTTTATATGATTTTACATGTTTGATTTTATGTGTGCATGTGCCGATAAGCTTATATATAGATGTGATTTGTCTGTAAACATTTGATTTTCTTGTGTGTTTAATTTTTGATATGATGCGCTTTTGCATATGAATATGCATTGCAAATGTGTGTTTTTTTTAATACAGTAGGGGTGTTTTCAGATAACATATATAATAAAAAAAACATAAGACATAAAGAAATATATATACAAAAAAAATTACATGTTATTTTGATGAATTATGGTTTTCTTTTGTTAAACATGAACATGAATCAGTGAGTTGAAAGATGCCTTTATCAATATGCTTTTAATTCTTTTTTTTTCTATTATATAGTAAATCGTTATCCTATCAACAAGGTCATTTTTAAAGTGACAACATATGATTTAGGAAAACAATTATCATGTTCTTTTAATCATTTTTATTTGTAAATATGCGTATTAACAAGAGTGACAACATATGATAAGTTGCTTTTAAATTATTATATCATAAGATAAGTGGAGAAGATGATGTATAAAAAATTTCAAACAATAAGGAGAAGAGCCATAAAAACTCAATAGCAATATTAGTAATAGCCTTATTAAACTTCAAAGAAGATTGAGTAATTGTTTTTGCTTACTGGACTCCTAAAAGATAAAGTCATGACCATGATAGATAGTATAAGCACCCATAGATTTGTTATCATTAACATTATCAACCCAATAAAACTCATTGAAACCATATAGTAGGAGATCAGAAGAGGTATTAAAAGATAAGATAAAATGAGTTGTATCATGAACATAACATAAGATACGTTAAACCATAAACTAATGGTCCTTATATATAGCATACATAAGCTTACAAACCTTAATAACAATAAGAGAAATATCTAGCCATGTAAAAGTAAGATACTAAGGAGCTAAAATCACTTAACAATATAAAGTAGGGTTAGAATAATGAAACCATTATCAGAGGTGGTGGAAAGGTGAGAACCAATAAATATTATTGTGGAAACTACATTAAGACATACTAACCCTGTGTATGATGTTAGAGTCATAACGAGATTGAGAAAAAAATAGCTTATGAGAAGTATATTGTATCTCAATATCAAAAAACGTAACTTAGATGCTCAAGTCTAGAACAAAGAATTATACACAAAGATGAGCAATCAAATAAGTCATATAAGATGGATAATTACTTATGAGAAGGATATCATCAATATAAACCATAACATAGATAATAATTTTTTAGTATTATATATAAAAAGAGAAGTTTCAATTTAAACCTACGAAAGTCAAGACGTAACAAAAATTGGTGATGTCAATCAAATGATACATGTGATACCTATTTAAATCTATAGGGAGCCTTATAAAGTTTGTATACATAAAAAAAAAAGATAAGAATCAATAAAACCTAAAAGTTATTGTATGTAAACATTAGTTTTAAGATGTGCATTATAAACATTCAATTGATGAATAGACCTACCCTATAAAATAACAATAGCCAAAATTATTTGAACTGTAGCCAAGTTGATAGCTAGACTGAAAGTCTTGTTAGAGTTAATACATTTTTATTGATCATACCTCTTGGCTACTAAACTAGGCTTATAGCATATAATAGACATATCAAGTTTCTATTTAATCTTATACATCTACTTGTAGCCAATAATATTTATAAAAGGATAAAAAACAAATGACTAAATTTAACAAGTAGGTTCAGATAAAGAGGGTAAAACAACCTTAGCCAAGGAAAAACATAGGATATGATAGTGTTTGAGCTAGCATGGATGAAGGGTTATAGGGTAAGTATGGATAAGAATGTAAGATGACAAATTCAAAAAAGAAAATGAACTGGGAGAGTTGTTTTCTATGACAATGTTAAAATAAAAAATAATGAGAAACATTTTTTAGATGGATGAATGATGAGAGATGATACAAGATTATATTGAGGATGGAATAGGAATGGAAAGGCTGAAAAAGAGACTCGATATGGAACACTACAAAGAGCCCTATAACTAAGAGATGAGGTAGAGGACAACATAGAAAAACAAGGTAATAGGGTAAAGACAAGAATGCTAATCAATAAAGAATAAATAGTACAAGGACAATTAGGCAAACATTGTGATAATGAAGAGGAAATTAATAAAATGAACTTTATATAAGGAAAGGAATACTCATAAAATGTAAAATGATAGATGACATAAACACGATGAGTAGGGATCCGTACAATAGTATCCTATATGATCTAGTCTATAACCAAAAAAGATAAACAAGGTAAAACAAAAATCAAGTTTATGATTGTTATATCAATGCAAAAATAGGAAGCATGAGCAACCAAAAACCTTTAAAAATACATAGTTAGGTTGTCATTTTAAAAGTTTTTTTAAAAAGAGATTGGTTTTGAAGAATTAATATAGGCATTCGGTTGATGAGAAAAACAATAGTTTTGAAGGTATAAGGCCAAAATAATTATGAGAGGGAAGCATATTTGAGTAAAATAAAGTTGGTTTTAACAATATACCAATGATGGTGTTCTACAAACCTGTTATAGTAATGTGTATAAGGACAAATAATAAAATGATAAATGCATACATGTTTAAAATAGGAATTTAGTTTTATAAATACCCTTTATAGTCACTTTGAAATTGTTATATACAAGTTCTAAACTAATTTTCAACTAACTTTTAAAATTAAATAAAACTTCATAAATCTCATATTAATTGAGTAGTGGAAAAAACAAAATATATTTAGAAAAAAATTTATAAAAAAAAATACATGTATCCATTCACCAAACAAGTCAGTAAGAGACCTCAAACATCATTAAAAACTAAGTTTAAAGGAGCTGAACTAACATACTTTGACGAACCTAAATTACATCGACTATACTTGTTAAAGAGGAAGAAACCAAAAGACACTTATTAAGGAGAATTCAATACAAGATGCAAGAGTGTGGATGACTAAGATGTTGATGTCATACTTCAAGGGTAGTTCTTGTGATAGAGAACAATTGAGGACTAGATATAGAGGGTTGGTACCTAAGATGGTGTAATGGATAGGAGGATAGCTCTAGAAACTCAATCATTAACAAGACAAAAGTGACTATGAAATTTAAAAAAAGCATCATTATCGGCAAATTGATAAACATAAGTAGGAATTTTATGTTATTAGGAACATGTAAAATGAAAGATAGTTTTATAGGACATTAAGGTGTATGAACTAAAGTATAACCAAGGTACAAAATATTAAATTTCTTACCATCATCTACTATAACTTGTTTGAAGTTAGTGTAGGGTTTCATATGAGTGAGTCCAGCAATGTCTAGCATTATATGATATATTACCTTGATTTCAGGATGTTATGATTAGTCATGATTCAAAAAGAAATGGTTGTATAAAATATTATTGGGTGAAGATAGAGGACCTAAAGCTGAAAAGGTCAAAGAGTTTCCTCTAATAAGAGAACCAAAACATAAAAAGTGGAAAGAACTTGATATGCAGTATGATTATAGTTATCATAGATTTAACACTAGTTTCGATTGTCTTATCATGGTTGATTTCAACCTGAATTATTCCATTGGCTCAAGTTTTTTTTTGTTTTAGTGACCTTCTGATTTCTATCTTACTTTTATTAAAAAGACTATTCTGACCATATAAAAAACTAAAGTTAAAGTTGTTATATTTGACAATAAAAATGGACTATCTAGCAATACTGGTCGAAAGGATAGTTACATCATCAATAGATGTGGATCCAATGTAGATCATAAAAAAGTTATCTTTGTATAAGAATTCATAGCTTAAGAGTTAATTATGAGCTCTTAAGAAGGTAATAAGTTTGGATCAAGCCATTAAGGTGATCACTATGTCCTTAAATTTTAGTTGTTGACCTTTCAACAAATGCATATTAGAGTTTATAAGAAGAAGTGGCTTGTTAATTGCTGTCAATTTATCATTGTATGCTTTTCTACGATGTAGATAAGCCAAAACTGATTCTTCAAGGAATTGTCGTAATTCAATAAGACTTGAGTAAAGAGATATAATTTGAGTTATTGAAAGTGAAGCTAGGGCTAATTCTAGGATTATCCAAATAGAGTGAGAGGTCTAACAATCAATCACATGATATAATACATCAGCAGACAAAGATGCAATTAAAATGCTCATTATCAATTGATTTTATTTAACCTAATGCATGTAATATGGGTATGGTATATATAGCAGTGGATGCATTCTTAACAGTAAGGAGGGCTAGTGGGCATGGTTTTGATCGATCGATGAAGTATATAAGCCTTGGCCAATAAGAAAATGCTTGATTTGAGCTTTCTACAACAAGTAGTTTTCATTCTTTAGTTTCAGAGAGATATAATGATGAATATTCTAAAGTGACGACAATGGGGATGTTGTTGTAATTTGCAGGGTGGTAGGAGGAGTATAGGTGGGTTGATGTTCTTGATTGCTAAAAGTGCAATAGAGATTATCTAGGGAAGTCATTGACGTTGTTAAGTAAGGTTTTGATACGATATAAGATTAAGAAAACAGAAAGAAGAAGAGACAGAGAAGAAAAAAGAGAATTTAATAGAAAATATTAAGCTTTTTTGCTGTGAGTTTTTTTTTTTTTATCACATTCAAAGCGTTTATGATAGATTATAAGTGTATACATGTACTAACCTTAGTACAAACAAAAAAAATACAAAATAGAAAGAATATATCTTCTTGCATGGCTTAGGAAGTTTCTTGAGCCTCCTCGTTAGTACTGTGCTCTAATAGGACTCAAGAGGATGGTGCTAGGTTCAGGTCTATCAAGTTGACAGATCCTTATGCAGGAGTATCTCTTTCAAGGGATTTGTCATTTGTTTGAAAGTTTCGAACTTTCTAGTAATTTCGGCCTTGTATTGTTCTTTGCTCAGCAGCTGCATTATGTTTTAGCAGTTTGCTCTGTTCCCTTTCCTCCAAGTTTCCCTTCTAAATTGGTGCTTCAATAATATGGTCTATCTGCTGGCTGGTCCAAGAAAAGGAGCAAATTAAAGAAGCAACTGCCTTCTCACTGAGAAGGAAGCGTGACTTTATGGATGCCAAGTACTAGTTTAACATTTTCCGGCTAGTTGCCGATTCCACACTTCGAAAGGCCAAAAACCCATATTACTGTAAAATTCCAAAGCAAGAGCAGTCTGTCATGGAAATGAAACCAAATGTTTAGATACTGCGAGGAGGAGCAGAGATCATCATCACTCTTCACTGATCTTATACAAGGGATAGCTTATCAAGTTGATGCTAATGGAGGATATATTATCACTGCTTGTTGGGCCCAGATCACTGCTTTTATGTGGATTATTGCCTGCAGGACATTTGGGCTGTTATGCTGTACTGCAGTGGCATCGCCTGTAGTCTAGAATTTTGTGGTGAAATCTTGAAAATGACAGAGGAAGGTAGAGACAATTACATCCTGGAGGAAATATTCTGCTGATCCCCGCTCGAGACCTTCTAATTCTTCGTTACTATAAATGGCATGGAAACATCTATTTTATCAACATTAGCATCATTAGTTAAAACTAAAAATACAGAGCAATATCATTCTTGAATCTCTTGCATTTCTATGTTCTATTTTTCTAAAGTGAATTTTTTTGGATTTTTTTAAAAATTTTTTTAACATTAACATATCAAAACAATCCAAAAAATAAAATAAAAAATTAATTTCAAGAAAAAATAATATTTTTGAACCCCAAAAACAAATAATCTTTTAATTCTTTTAATAGCATTTAATATGTTTTAAATGAAAAATATTTTGAAAAAATATTTTAAATTACATTACCAAATATGTACTAAAAACAATCTGTTTAGCAAATTGGATTATCTTACTAAATCAAGGTGCCAGCTGACTTCAAAAATATATTAGCAAGCCAATTTGCTAAAAAGATTGTTTTTTTTTTTTCGCCCCCTAAAATTGAATAAACTGCCCAAACGAATCCGTACAACACCCATTCAGAGAACCTTTAAGTAATTTTTACCCTCTAAGAATAAAAAAAATATATTATTTAAGTAATTTTTTTAAATTTGAAAAACAACCTCTGTCACCATAGACGAACACTCTCATTTAGAGAACTTTTAAAAAAATATCATTTTAATTATTTTATTTTGTATGTATATTCATTGCATATTTACGATAATATATGTCAAATTGTCTAAATTAATATTAAACAAACTGAAAGGTAATATTCAGGAAGCTTAATAATTCGAACAGTCTAGTGAAGAAATCTATAGTTTTAATTTACCCATGATTTGAGGAGTCCTGTAAAGGTAACTCAACAATGAACTGTGATCCAGCTCCAGCCATAGGTTTCGGGAAGTAAAGTCCCTGAGTTCTGAAAGATCCTCAGTTGGGCTTCGAAGCCTTTCTCTTGAAGGGTGACAGCAAACTATTTTAAACTGGGCTAGATTTCTTTCTAGCCACATATAGGCCAGTAAGGAGGCCTCGTAAAAAGGAAGGCCCGGACTATATTATTTTGGTTATAATTCGGGGCAAGATATTAGCATTCTAATTTTAAGAAACTCTCTTTAAAATGTCTTTTTGCTTTTTATTATTTAACAAGAAAGGAATTAAATAATAAACATATATAAAATCAAAGGGATTTGTTAAAACATCCCTTTATTCTTTTCATTGTTAATTAATTAATTATAATCATGTTTTTTTATTCACTATCAACAATTTATGAAACAAATTTATTTGGTCTAATATCAGTAATGCAATTTATCCAATGATAAACATAGCTGAATTAATTTATGGAGCTATGATACAAGCAAACCCCAACGAACAAAATGTTGAACTGGATTATACAAGTCTTTATTAGGGGTTATTACTCTTTTTTGTATATACTATTTTATTTTCTAATTATTTCTTTAATTAATATTCAATTAAAAAATTAAATTAAAAAATAGTATTAGAATAATAAATAAAAGCATAAATTCTCCTATCGAGTTGGAAGGATATCCTCACGTTATACAAAAAAATAAATTTAAAAAAAAAATCACTGTTAAAATGAATAATGCAGCCACATTGCAACTCAGTTTGTATATATAGTGAGTTGCACTATTCAAATCCACCAAATCTTTTATTGTGTTTTAATAGCAAGTGAACCCATGTTAAGTTAGTTTCTGGTAGGATTTCAAGCTAATTTCTAACATTAAAAAAAAAAAAAAAACATTAATGTTATAGATGCGTGTTCTAGTATCATGATATTTTTTTAATTGAAAAATGAAAAGACAAAGTATGCAATTAATAAAATTAATTGAAAAATAAATGAATTAAATACTAAAGCAAGATTTTTATTTGAAAAGAAAAAACAAAAAATAGATGCATACGTAAATGTTTTACCTCAAATGTCTTTATCATTTTATTTGTTTTCTCGTATTTATCTTGGAAGTTAATTCTCGCACTAAATGCATTGATTTTTATTCTTAGAAATGTATTATGTAAATATAAATTATTTATTTGAAATCTAAGAGGAACAAATTCTTTAATTTTTTATGGTAATTGAAAAAATATTTGTAAGAAATCTAATGATTTAAGTTTTGAGAAAAAAATGTATTTCTCTTGTAACAACTCTTGAATTAATTATTAAAACAAGATTTTTATTTGAAAAAACAAAAGATAGATGAACATATACATAAATGTTTTACCTCTTGTTTTTATCATTTTATTTGCTTTCTCTTATTTATTTTGGAAGTTAATTCTTGTCACTAAGTGCATTGATTTTCATTCTTAGAAATGTATTGTGTAAATGTAACTTATTTATTTGAAATCTAAGAGGAACAAATTCTTTAATTTTTTTATGGTAATTAATAAAAATATTTGTAAGAAATCTAATGATTTAAACTTTGAGAAAAAAAAATGTATTTCTATTGTAACAACTCTTTTTTTATTGATTTTTTTTATTTTGAAGGAACAATGATTTTTTTATTAACAATATTATTATTTGAACAAATATTTAGAGAAATTAAAATAAGACATGCCAAATTAAACTCAAATGATTTAAATCAAGTAAGAAAAAAAATGCATTTCTTTATTAAAATAAGACGTGCTTCTTTTTCTTTAATCAAAAGCATGACTTTTAAATAAAAATTATCATCATTTGTAAGAAAAATTATAAAGAAAAAATAAAGTTTCGATTATTTTTGTGAGTGTATAAAAAAATTAATTAGAGGATATAATATAAAAAATTAAAAATTAAATTAAATTAAAATCAAATCAAATAAAAAAAATTTGAGAACCAATCCGCTTTTTCTAGCATAATTAAAACTTGAAGCCACCTTCATTGAATTCTTCTCTCAAAAATGAATTCATAAATAACAAAATGAAAGGTATTAGTAGGCAAAATTCATTAATCTTTATATATATATCTTTCTTCTCTTTTTAATTTAGACATGATAAAAATAAAATTTAGAATCAAATCATAATAATCTAAAAAAATATAGATGAATTAATAAAAAAATAAATCTTGAGGGGTCAAATAAAAGTTTTGCATACTTTTATAGAAAAAGACTATGTTTTTACCTTTATGTTAATTTTGACTGATGATCTCTGAATTTGTTTTTTTACTTCTAAAATTATCCATTAATTTATCGTTAAAATATTTCACAATAAATCACATAAGCAAGAGAAACAAATTTGCTTTAATAAGTATTTTTTTTGTCAAACAGTATTTTTTAAAATTTTTTATTTTTATTTTAATTATTTTAAATTAATATTTTCTATGTTTTTAAATCATTTTAATATATTAATATTAAAAATAAAATTTTAAAAATAAACACAAAATATTATTTTAATATATTTTTAAATAAAAAAATATTTTAAAAAATAACTCCAACGATAATATCAATATGGAGTCGTACCTAAGTTTGCAGTTGATTAAAAATAGTACGGTGTATCGTAAATTCGAAGCCTTTTGACAAGTCCTTGTGAAGGAAAGATAGTCCCTGCAAAGTTGCCTTCTTGATAGAGCTTCGTGGGGCCTGCAAAAATGACAGTCAAGAGGCTTCCAATCCTTGGAAAAACATCGCATGTGATCTTGACAATTTCATACATTTTTGAAAACTAACAGTAGCAGTCAGAAGTCACTACGAGACAAGGGGATAATACTCTGTGGAACTCGTCAGAGCTTGTCACTATCATTGAAGGATCAATTTCCACAGATAATTGATAGAGTAATTGGCCAGAACAGCCACAAATTCCGGTTTATAGAGCTGTCACCGATGGATGGTGACCTCCACATGCCATGGAGTTAGAAAAACCTGCAAAGTCGTGATTCCCTCCTATAATTATTCCATAATTATCTGCGTAATCAATCCTAATACGCTACGACAAGCTTAATATGCCATAAAAACAAGAGAAAATGAAGACGAACAAGAGTAATTCTGTGTGTCGAAGTCGACTTAATTCTATGTTAAGATGAAGTTTACTTTTATAATTAACTTAAAGACAGAATATACACATAGATATTAAATAAGCTAAAAATGCTTTTTTTTAGTGGGTGCAAGGGTGGAGCCAGGAATGTTTTTGTCTTTGGCTATTAAATAAATATATAAATATTTTTTAAAATTAATTATTAATTTATATATATAAATTTTTAAAATTAACAGTAAAGTTTTAATTCAAATACACAACTTAAAATATTAAAAAATAAATTTGAAATTATATAAAATTGAAGTGAAAGTAAAAATAAACTCACTATTAAAATTACATCCTTTGATATTTTATGTGTGGAATATAATTCATCTATAATCAAATCTGAATCGATATTGTAACAACCCCTCAACCGGGATAAAATAACAATCTCATGTCAACTGAAAAACAAAGTAAATAATTTTTTTCCCTCTCTCAATTCCTCCTTTCTTTATTTGATTCTTTCTTATATTAGTATTTTATAGTTGAACTTTGTAAGTTTACAAAGTTATTCTTACTTTTTTTTTTTCTTGGATTTTTTTTTATGTTTTCCTTTATTTTTCTCTATTTCTCTCTAACCTTTTCTTTTCTTTCTTTTTCTATTCTGCTTCTGCCTAGTCAGCAACATATAATAGGTAAAAAGAGCTGATTTGTTTTATTTTTTAATGGCAAAAAATCATTTTACTCTTAATGAATCATTTTGCTTTTATTTGACGGCTCTTTTTTTTTTGTTAGCACTGCTAAGCTTTATTTATCCTAAAATTTTAACCAGATTTTATTCAATATATTTTAAGATTTCTTGTAAAATTTCAGTTCAATTTGATGGTCGGATTAAAAATTATACCCAATAATGTAAAAGTTGGACATTTATATTATTATTATTATTATTACACAAGAATCGTACGTGGCCTTTCTATATATCTCCTTGATTCTTCCTCTACCATCCTAGTTGTGTAGTTGAATTTTAATTCACAAGTGGTTGGTCTGTCTTCGAGTTATTAATTTATATATTATATATTTTTAGTGGGTGTAATGAGTTGGAACTTTTTCGAATACTCACAAAGTTGGACGTTTTTTATTATTATTATTATTATTATTACACAAGAATCGTGGCCTTTCTATATATCTCCTTGATTCTTCCTCTTCCATCCTGGTTGTGTAGTTGAATTTTAATTCATTAGTGGTTGGTCTCATCTGCTTCTTCGAGTTATTAATTTATAGGTTTTTCAAAATAAAAAGATAGATAAAATATTTTATATTCTGTTACATAAAATATTACATAGGAAAATAACAACCTTTCAAACTAATATGTTTATAAAATTTAAAAATACACATCTTCAAACCAATATATTTATATAATTCAAAAGTCAACCCTTCAAGTGAAAATAAAAAAAAATATTTATTTTATATAATATCACCTTTCTTCATCCAATTTAACACTGAGAAAAGTTGTTTTAATATTTATTTGATGCACATACAAATGATATATTAATGATAAAGTCAAAAGTACTCTTATAAATGTTATACAAGCCACAAGAATTTTAAAAGTTTGAACCGATCCATCACTATAATATTTTCTTCCGAAAACCCATTTGTATGCAATTGCCTTGGAACTTGGAGGTAAATCAATAATAGTCCAAGTATTTTTATATAATAATGAATATATCTCATCATTAACTGTCTATTTCTAAAAAGCAACATCTTGAGATATCATTGTCTCTTTGTATATTTTAGGATCATCTTCTACTATTAAGCACATCAATCATATCGTATTCAACTAAAAAAAATAATAGATTGTGAAGATATATAATCCTGATGTAAATTCTTTTTTTTTTCCTAGCATGTTGGCTTCTCCTAGGTTCAATATGATGATCAATTTGAATTCTTTTATTTCTAGA
>Ga0325414_1004174_pt1 | contig 15098 bp, 7 predicted proteins | sample PopdelMetagenome_8_FD_206183 | JGI IMG/M metagenome (GOLD analysis project Ga0325414, IMG submission 206183) | Populus deltoides microbial communities from Bellville, Georgia, United States - Leaf-PdKOR-R3 | ecosystem: Host-associated > Plants > Phyllosphere > Phylloplane/Leaf | place: USA...
TTAATTCCAAACTCTTATTACCTATCCGCCAGCTAAAGCCTACTAAATGTTTAATTTACCATAAATTTACTCGCGGTGGTGGCAACGGGAAAATTAGAGTGATTTCCTGAACATGTGCCTTTAGGGCACAATTGAGGGGAAAAAAATAAATCAAAACCAATCACTTTCAAGAACTCTCAATTTTTCTTTCTCTCTCTTAATTAAATAACAGATTCTCTCTCACTCTGCCACTCCACTCTCATCAATAACAAACAAACGAACGAGCTTCCCTTTCCCTTTTCTCTCTCGCATTTTCTCCCCATCCAAACAAAAAAAATACTTCCTTTTTGCAATTTCTTAGATAGATGATTTTTTCTCTCTCGAATCCAACGGACTTAACAGAATATTCGATGACGTCATATTCTCTCGTCGTGCTGCGTTAAAACCTAATAATCATCCTTTTTCTTAGTCGATTCCGCCGATTTATTTTTTACGTTTTTGACTGTTCAAGATTGAATCGATTGGTTTTGCAATTATTTTAGCTGCTCGAGATTTTATTCTTGGTAATGTGAGGGTTTCGAGGAGCTGAGAGTGAGTGATTTAGGGTTTAAATGAGGCAATGTGTGTTTGTGTAGGTGGATTTTGTTGTTGTTGTGGTGGTGGTGCGATGTGTAGGGTTATGTTAGAGTTTTGATCGTGTCAAGATTGGAGAGAATGGCTACTCTGGAGCCGGCGTTGAGAGTGGGCCCCTTAGAGAGAGATGTTGAATTGGTAATTTTTTGTTATTGTTTATTGGTATAATAAAGTGTTATTGATTTTGCTAATTCATATTTCGTTGATGATTAAGAAGTTTAGTGTTATGTTTGTGTCGTAGATTTGTTTTTTCTTTTTGATATTAGAGTGCAATGTGGTTGTGTTAAAAGCATAAGCAGGTAAATGGCGATGCTGATTAAATGTTAAAGTCATTTAGCTTTGACTGTGTTTGCTGGCCTTCTGGTTATTTGAAAGTTGAGCTTTCATTTCTTTGAATCTTTGGTTTCATAACTTTTTTCAAACCAGTGAGATGGAATTTGAGGGTTTTTGATGAATTATGTCAATTGTTCTGCGGCCACTGATTTTCATTTAAGCTACCAAGTGCATTAAGAGATCATAAATTTGTTTGAATTGTGAAATGCTACTATAGGATGTGTTTGTGTCAACATGTGGTTATTGGCAAGTCTTAATGGACTATTCTGGTTGAATTTTTAGGGTAAGCTAATTGCACTTGTACATTTCTTAAGTTGACTTTTCATTTCTTTGAATCTTTGGTTTCATAAATTGTTTCAAATTAGTGAAATGGGATTTGAGGGTTTTAGATGAATTATGTCAATTTTCTGCGGCCACTAATTTTCATTTAAGCTACCAAGTGCATTAAGAGATCATAAATTGTTTGAATTGTGAAATGCTATTATAGGATGTGTTTGTGTCAACATGCCATCACATGTGATTATTGGCAAGTCTTAATGGACTATTCTAGTCGACTTTTTAGGGCAAGCTAATTGCATTTGTACATTTCTTAAGTGTGCATGAGCGAGTCTTACATTGGGCACTAACACATGAGTGCTAGTGATGGTAGGATATATGGAAAAACATCAAGACATAGTGTCAAGGCTCAACTTTATGCATGTTTCTCTGGAAATTTTCAAAGAACGGTGAAAGATATAAATAATAGTCAGGAAAAATGTTGTTTGTACTATCTGTAATGCAATTTGGAGCACAGACTAACAACTCAAATCGCACCTTTTTATCTTGGTGAGTGGTCATACTATCTGGCATCAATAATTTGTAAATATTCACTCAGATGGTATCTATGTCACGGGCTCAATACAAAGTACCCATTATTTTTACTGCTGTGCAGGGCAGTGCACCATCCCCTCTTACTTCTATATTAGAAACCAAGACTTATGTTGGTATCTGGGATAAGAGAAAAGATTTGAATAGATTATGGACCATGAGCATGAAAGAAATTGAAGAAAAAAGAGATAAGAATCTGCTTATTGTGAGATATAATCATACAGTTGCACTATCAGATTTTTCTCCACGATGAGAAAAATTTGTACATTTCTGGAAGTTCTACTTGTGATGCATGTACAAAACTATGAATGTTATTCTCTTCACCTATAAGATCACTGTGCATAGCCTGTTTAGTTTATTTTCAATTTAGTTTCATGCTGCAATTTTTTCTGCAGGCCATCACTGCTCTTAAAAGAGGAGCTCAGTTGCTCAAGTATGGCCGTAGAGGGAGGCCCAAGTTTTGCCCCTTCAGGCTGTCAAATGTAAGATTACGTTTTAGGCATGTGTTTGAATGTTACTTTTTATCTTTCTCTTTTTGAGGCAAATCAAACTGATACTGGTTGGGGAAATTATGGTTAGCTATTTATATACATTTTTCTCTTCTCTCAATAGAAGCTAGATATGGTACTGCCTCCTTTTCAATTAGATTGATTCATACATTCATCTACATTTGCTAATCTGTTTTTATGATGCGTGCACTCTTCATACCATATTTCTGATGGATGCTTAGTAATTTTTGTTGCACTTTGCCAAGTTTAGATTATGATGCAATGTTGAGAATTGGATGGACCAGAAACTGCCTTTATCCGTGAATTCATTTGTCTCATCAAAGGCTAAAATGAATAAAGTCAGGTCAACTAAGGTTTCATAAAATTTTAGCAGAACACGTTTCCAGCTTTATGTATTGGTGATAATATGGTGAATGGATAAAAGAAAAGCACTAGTATTCTTGTCATCATGGTAGGAAAGAAAGTGGCCTAACCTCTATATGTATGGGAATAAGGGCCTCCGAGACTTTATGCAGAAAATACCGTAGAGGCATTTACTTTTGCATTGGTCTGGAAAACTACTTTAAGGATGTCTAGTAAACTGTGCTGGTTATCCTTCTCAGCACCCCTGCTCTGTTTCTAGCTAAACATGTACATGATAGAGGAACTAAAGATCTATGAGGGTAATTAATTGAAGCTGAAAAATATGAGTTAGTGATAAGGCTTGTGGTGCTAATCTTGCTGTTCAGGCCATTTGGTTTGATAACCTTGGTCTGTGCTGCTTCCTAATCAAAAGATAAGAGAGCACCTTTCCCTGCAGTTTCAGGTTTTGCTATCAGTGTCTGAATGCATGCATGCATGACATGTAGTATTGTTTGGTGTTGCACTCTATTATATTTATGTCAAGTCCTATCATGTGCTTTTGTAGGTGCTGCATTTTAATGCTGCAAGACAGTTGGTCCTTTAATTTTTTATATTTTTTGCCATTTCTAGATTATAAGCTTTTTACATGCTACTTCTGGTAATTTATGTAAATGTGCTGTTTTGGGTATGTTATGTTTTGATGCTGTAGGATATTGACTATTGAGCTCTGCTGTAATTCACCTCTATTAAAATTCTGTATGCTGTAATATGTATGCCTTTGGTTTTGGTTCTTTCAGGATGAATCTGCTCTAATATGGATATCTGGGAAAGAGGAGAAGCATCTTAAACTAAGCCATGTCTCCAGAATTATCCCTGGTCAGCGCACTGTAAGTTTATCCATATTGAGATCCTGTACAACTTTTGTAAGTTGCTTACAGATTGCTTTTCATGATTTTGCAGCAGATCAATTTTAGGTTTTCTTTTTTTCAAGTTAATAGTCAGTTTAAATTATTTTTTTTCTTATTTTTAAGCATCTAGCGTGTTGGTAGTGTGAGTAACTTGGGTTTTCAAAATGGTTGAGCTCCAGCTGCCCTTGCATGTTGATACTGCTGCTTTACACTTCACCAGATCAGGGATGCATGCTCATAAATGTGAAGTTTCATTGAATGAAGCTATCCATTTTTATGTGAATTAATGGAAACGAAATTGCAAGGATACTGTCTATTGACATTTGAAACTTCTATTTTAGAGTTTACTTTGAAGCAACGTGTCTGTGTGCATCTACTGTCTTCTAGCTTTCAAAAGCTGTACTGTTTATTCCTAGGAAGAGGCTCGGTGACTATTTGGTTTATATAGAAAAAATGGTTTTTGATGGACACTTCATTTTGCAATGTTTTGCTATATTTACCTTGAACATTTGAGCTAACAATAAAACCACAAGGTGCAGTGAATCTATGCTTTTAAATTAATTCATTTATTTGTGATTATTTATTTTATGTTGTGCTGCATGTTTGTTGTCTGCTTCTGATGATTATGCTTTATTCTTTCTTCCCCCTTGAGAAAACATGAAAACTTTGCTTGCAAGTGTCGGGTAGTTTTTCAATTACTTTTAAGATTCTATGTTCATTTATTGGAACAATGATTACTAACTGATTGTTCTCAATTTTGCTTACTACAGCCAATTTTTCAGAGGTATCCTCGTCCTGAGAAGGAATACCAGTCATTTTCTCTAATTTATAATGACAGGTCTTTAGATTTGGTAGGTATATTCTTTTTAAAGGCCAGTTCTTCATCCTTTGTCAACAAAGTTATGCCGTGTTAAAAAATCTTTAGAGTCCATCTTCTGTATTTGCATAGTCGTTGTTCCTTTAAGTAATGTACCAAACCCCTTATTAGCTGAAAAATTTCATCATCCACTCATCAAGCTCTGTTTTGCCAGATATGCAAGGATAAAGAAGAAGCTGAAGTCTGGTTTACTGGTCTAAAGGCACTAATATCACATCACCAGCTTTGGAAAAAGAGAGAAGAAACTAGAAATGATGGACTTTTATCCGAGGCAAATAGTCCTAGAGCATACACCCTTAGAAGTTCTCCTTTGAGCTTTGCATTTGGTAGTGATGATAGTTCAATGAAGGTATGTTTCGTTGCTCCTTCATTCTCAAAAGTATGTTGCAGTGCTATGCACGTTAAAGAGAATTTTCTTGTCACTGATATAGGATGGAACAGATCCTCTTCATCTTCGTACTCCATATGATAGTCCTCCTAAAGCTGGTTTAGAGAAGGCATTGTCTGATGCAGTATACACTGTGCCTCCCAAGGTTTTATTTCCGTTAGAATCTGCCTCTGGGCCAGGCTCAGATGAAACAACAGGTCGTATGAAGAATACAAACACGGAAGCTTTTAGGGTCAGTTTATCAAGTGCTGTTAGTTCATCAAGTCAAGGCTCTGGCCGTGATGACAATGATGCTTTAGGGGATGTTTATATTTGGGGTGAAGGCACTGGTGAGGGCATTCTAGGTGGCGGAGTTCATAAAATTGGAGGTTCCGATATTCAGATGGATTCTTTTGTGCCAAAAGCCTTGGAATCTGCAGTTCTATTAGATGTTCAGGCTATAGCTTGTGGTCGGCAACATGCTGCTTTGGTAACAAAACAAGGGGAAGTTTTCTCTTGGGGAGAGGAACTTGGTGGCAGACTTGGACATGGTGTGGACTCTGATGTCTCACATCCAAAGTTTGTAGATGGACTAAAAAATTTCAATGTTGAACTTGTAGCATGTGGAGAATATCTTTCTTGTGCAGTAACACTCTCTGGTGATTTGTACATATGGGGTGGTAATGCTTATAATTTTGGGCTCCTGGGATGTGGCAGTGAAGCTACTCAGTGGGTTCCAAGAAAGGTAAGTGGACCTCTAGAGGGAATACATGTCTCATCAGTTTCATGTGGACCATGGCACACGGCTGTCGTAACATCTGCTGGCCAATTGTTTACATTTGGAGATGGAACCTTTGGGGTTTTAGGACATGGAGACCGAAGTAGTGTGTCAACACCCAGGGAGGTCGAGTCCCTTAAGGGCCTCCGCACCATGCGAGTAGCTTGTGGTGTGTGGCACACAGCTGCAGTTGTTGAAGTCATGGTTGGGTCATCAAGTTCCAGTAATTGTTCTTCAGGAAAACTCTTCACGTGGGGAGATGGAGATAAAGGTCGTCTTGGGCATGGTGATAAGGAAGCTAGACTGGTGCCCACTTATGTTGCTACTCTTGTTGAACCCAGCTTCTGTCAAGTTGCCTGTGGTCACAGCCTCACTGTTGCTCTTACAACCTCGGGCCAAGTTTACACCATGGGAAGCCCTGTATATGGTCAATTGGGGAATCCTCAAGCGGATGGCAAGGTCCCTACTCGTGTTGAGGGAAAGCTCATGAAAAACTTTGTTGAAGAGTTAGCCTGTGGTGCTTATCATGTTGCAGTTTTGACCTCAAGAACTGAAGTTTACACATGGGGAAAGGGTGAAAATGGCAGACTAGGCCATGGTGATACAGATGATAGAAATTTCCCATCTATTGTTGAAGCTTTGAAAGACAAACAGGTTAAAGGTATTGTCTGTGGCACTAGTTTTACCGCAGCTATCTGTCTTCATAAATGGGTATCCGGTATTGATCAATCAATGTGTTCCGGTTGCCGCCTGCCATTTAATTTCAAACGGAAACGGCACAATTGTTATAATTGTGGGCTTGTTTTCTGCCATTCATGCAGTAGTAAAAAGTCCCTCAAGGCTTCAATGGCTCCAAATCCTAACAAACCTTACCGTGTCTGTGATTATTGTTTTAGCAAAATTAGAAGAAGCACCGGAACTGACTCATCAGTTCACTCTACTCTTAGGAGAAGAGGAAGTGAGAATCAGGGACTAAATGAAGTCACAGAAAAGAGTGAAAATTCGAATACAAGATCACATGCTAAGCTTGGAAGAAACTTCTCTATGGAATCATCTAAAGAGGTGGAAAGTGTATCTTCCAGAAGAAACAGGAAGTCAAGCTCCATTAGCACTCAGGTTTCACCCTCTGCTTATGATGTTTCTCAGCGCAATGCATTTAACAACTCTAAATCATTTGGATCCTCCAAGAAATTTTTCTCAGCTTCTGTTCCTGGATCAAGAATTGTGTCTCGAGCAACATCTCCAACATCAAGACGATCTAGTCCCCCTCGCGCTACAACACCAACCCCAGCTCTCTCAGTACATGAGTTGCCGAAAGTTGCCGTGGATGGTACTGGAAGGTTAAATGACAGCCTGCGTGAAGAAGTTGTAAAATTAAGTGCTAAGGTAGACATAACTACCTTCTATGGTTTCAGTTATCTATTCGTAAAATTTCCTGTTTTGAGCGACATTAGGTATGCCCATCCCCTCACACATTAACCTAGGAATTTATTGTCAGTGGCTGAACATTTACCATCACAAACATTTTTGCAAAGATTGGAAGTGTATACATCGTGTGGTATCATGCTGCATGAAATTATAAAATATATCGTCTCCTTTTTAAACAACCAAAAAAAAAACTGTCTTTTCTATGGTTCGAATTCTTTTGTTGCTGTATTGAGAGTCTCCTTTTTGTCCTTTGGTTATAGTTTATTATGAGTTTCTTACGCTTGCTTCTTTAGGATTTTATTTTCCCTGGGTGGAGATGGACGAAGTTGTTTTGCAATACTGTATGTTGTAATTAACATGGAGACAAAGGTCTGTGCTGGTGATAGGTCTAATTTCAAAACCTCTCATGGTCATTGTTACTATGGTTAATGACATGGTTGGATTAAGATCCAGTTTAGAGCTGCATGGTCATAATGAAACAAATATAAGTGACTTTAGTGATTTTCTTCTGGCCATATTATTGTGCTTGTAAAGCACTTTGCTTAGGTCACGTCATTGATTAATTATGGCTGACTGGTTGTGTAATGCAGGTCGAAGAACTTACACATAAAGCTCAGCTTCAGGAAGTTGAGCTGGAAAGAACAACCAGCCAGTTAAAGGAGGCTGTTGCAGTAGCAGAGGAGGAGACGGCGAAATGCAAAGCAGCAAAGGAAGTAATTAAGTCACTCACTGCCCAAGTAAGTTAAAACCTCATGTTTATAACCTCATATTCCTCGCTGGAGATAACTTTTTTTAAGGGCATGAGAGTCTAGCAATGTGCACTCTCACAAAATATAAGGTATTCTGCATTTCAATACAAAGGTGCTAGATCTGATATGAGAAAGTTTGTTTTGAATTTCAAAAAGTAGGATTAGAGGACAATATTTGCACAACGCTTTTGGTATCATATGAATGTATTTTGGAATCTCTTGGAATTGTTTATGCGTTATTCTTGGACCATAATTCAACTAATTATGCTCTTTTTTTTTCTAATCTTTTGATGGCCTTGTGTGCTTAACACAATGGATCAATTAATTTGGAGGCATAATTCATATCAAAACAAATTCCAAGTTAAAAAATGGATGGTACCATAATTCATCTAATTATGCCTTTTTTTAATCTTTTGCCAGTCTTGTGTCCTAACACAATGGATCAATTAATTTGGAGGTCTAATTAATATCATAACAAATTCAAGTTAAAAAATGGATGATTGAGCCTTGCGTTATTTTTTAAAATGTCAAGTTCAATTAATAACAAATTAATAGAAATCATATTTCATGTTTGTAGGTTGCAATGTTCATTATTTATAGGAAGCTTTTAATAATCTTCTCGGAATAGAAAAAACTAGCATCATGATCAATGATTTAGTTAACAAAATTGCATGTATTCTCATATTTCAACAAGAATACTCTATTGTTATATAAATAACTTAATAAACTTGTAGACAAAATGTCAACAAATCATTATCTTATAAATTCATATTATTTGGAGAAAAAAATATTTGAACAAGGACATTTAATATGAGCAAATTGATTGACTTGCAAATATTATAATGTAAGTGATTATGATATTATACCTATCACTTTAAAAACAAAAATTTGGACATTGATTATCTTTGTCAAACTACCATTCAACATTAAGAAAATATTTAAGCAATGAAAAATAAGTAGAAAACGCTAAGTGATTTTCAAGAAAAGAGTGAGAAGTAACATGTGTCTATGCTTCAATTTAAAATTCAAATTTTAGTTGAGATTTTTAATGGAGTTGAATAGGGGGCGAATTTAATAACATTTTGATATATGAAGAGTTCAATTGTAATTTTTTATAGTGCAAGGTTCAATGGGATTTTTTGAATATAGGTTATATATGATAGAACTATTGGAATTCAAGGATGAGAAATGTCATTTAAGTGTATTTATAATTTTCATTATTATGCCAAAAATTTAAGAATTGTTTAAGGATATACTCTTCTACTATGTTTGCTATTAGTCTCATTCTATATATATATATAAGAAAATTATTGTAATTGCATATACATAATACCTTAGACATTTTCTTTAATATTAATGGATAATATTGTCAGATTAATTAATAATGCAAGATTCTTTCAATAATAGGTTAACAAAATATTTTAATGATTTGCTATTGAATTTAGTTAAGAACAAAGGAAGGAAGTTATTAAAAGATGAAGTAGATAGAAAATTATTTTCTTAGTTTATAATTATGAAATTATAGAATATAATATATTTTATTGCATCAATTATTGAGTAAACATTTTCAATCTCATTCTAATAACTATAAACATTGTGTTCTCACTTAATAGCTAAATATTTTTTATTTTATTCAAAACTATTAATGATTTAGGGAATCAAATAATTTATTGATCATATCTTTCGACCATTTTGTAGCCACGTACTCCATATATCAGCACTTCACTCATCTAAATAGGAAGACAATGCAAATCACATGCGAAGCATGTAACATAAAAGCTAGTAAAATAAAATTGCATGAGCCATACTAAATAGGTAAGGTCGACATAAACTCCATCTGGAAATGTTGTTTTTGTGGCATGGATGCAATCAACAGGGTGCTTATTAGCTGCACTGTGTCAAAAAAACTAAAAATTTGTAGGTTTTTTTAATATATCAGACAATCATCTTAATTTATGTGTTTAATCTTTTTAATATAGTTGAAAGACGTGGCTGAGAGGGTTCCTGTTGGAGCAGCAAGAAACAACAATTCGCCCTCTTTTTATTACTCTAGCAACACTCCTCTACGGGCTGTTTCTCCTGGAGTTCTTGAGCAACTCAGGGGTCCCAGAACATGTCATGAACAAGATTCAAATGGCTCAAACAGCCTGGTAGTTTCGAATGTGTCAGCACCCACCACTAATCAAACTCTACATCACTCTGAAGTGGCACACATAGAAGCAACACTAAGGAATAAGAACAGAACTGCAAAAGTTGAACCTGCTAATGGCGATGAATGGGTTGAGCAAGATGAACCAGGCGTATATATTACCCTTGTTTCCTTGCCTGGAGGTGCCAAAGATCTCAAGCGTGTCCGTTTCAGGTATTCTCAAGTCATTACACTTGTTCTCCTCCACTTCTCCCCTACCTGTCCACCTTCTACGATTGCTTTGTTTCTCCCCTCTGTTACAACAAGTTGACTGCTTGACCCATGATATTTTCTCTCAGTGGAATGCAGCCATTATTAGCTTTGGCCTTAACTAAGGTGGTAAAGTTCCTGGCTGCTTTTAGGTTCATATTTTGCAAGTAGATGAGTTTGGACCGTACAGGTTTCTGTACTGCCTCCAGTACTTGTTCTCTAAAGGTTCCACCATCCCGGTGGAAGCATCCCAAGTGGAGAACTAAAATTTTATAAATTAGTAATTTCTATGTTCTTTATTGGAAACCTTATGCTATTGCATGTTGAACTACTTTTACTGCAGTCGAAAGCGTTTCAGCGAAAAACAAGCAGAACAATGGTGGGCATCCAACAGAGCCAGATTATATCAGCAATACAATGTTCCCATGGGTGAGAGGTCTCTTGTTAGTGTGGGGAGGGAAGGGTTAGCCCATTGACCCGCGACATCTAATATGCAACTTGACTAGTATTTTGCCAAATGCTAATTCTTTGCTGCAAGATCAAAAATTGGATATAAATTTCTAGTCGAGATTGGAATTTGGAGGAAGCCAATTTTGTTCTTTAGAGGGTGGAGGTGGGTGGAAATTTTTTCTCCCTCAGATCTCGTTTCTTCCACTTTCAATTTCTTCCCGTAAGTGTATCCATATTCTCTCTTCCTCTAATATTATTTATTTTTTTTTATTTTTTTTGAGGGGAGTGTTGAAAGGTCGCGAGGGGCTATGTAAATTTTTTGTAAGTAGGTTGCTGACTTCGAAATCAAACAGCTGCCTTGTAAATTCATAAGCAAAATACTATACAGATCGTCTGCCGTCCATAGAGGGAATGCATATTCCAATCTTGTTAAAACCTCAAATTCAGTGGTGAAGATGTAAGCCACCGGTTCTCCTTTTCTTCGTTATTAAATTGTATTCTCTAAGCACAATTGTTAATGGGATAGATAGCTCCGTGTCTCGTAATTTTATGTTTGGTGTCATATAATTCCTTTTCTTCCTTCCAAAATTATATTCTAAGTTTGATCCATTGAAAAAAAATTATTACTTGATTTGGCCTGTGACTTGTGGATTTAATCGAGGTTTTTGCCGGATTAATCTTCTAGCTGGGATGTTTATAACCTGATTCTTTATTAATCAAACAATACGTTCTTTTACAAATATATAATGAAGCATTATCATGAAAAACAATACTATAAACTCTGATAGGGTAAAAAATCTTTATTAAAAAAAAAAAAAAACTAAGTCTCTCAGTGAAGTTACTATATCTCAGGATACAGTTTACTATTTACTATTGACCCTTAAATCTTTTTTTTTTTTAATTCACGTGAGGTGTCTGGGTCAGGTTACGCACACCTCGATTAATCCTCATGGACCCTGAAGTTAACGATCAGGTAAGCCTTCAGTGGCTATCAATATTGGCAACCACAGGGGAAGCAAATCTCTTGATTCCAAGACCCTTAAATCTTTTAACTTAACCATGACATCTTTTGTCAGATGTATTGGGTTATGTTGGTGATTTCGGTTTCACATGCACTGTCAAATTATTTTTTTAACCCTTGAATAAAATAATTCAATGTCTATTATTCAAGGGTATTTTTGTATTTTAACTTTTTCATATAGTAGTGTAATTAGTTTTATACCCTTAAAGATGAAACTAATTAAACTCTCACTCTCAAGGGTTTTTTTTTTTTTTTATCTTTCTACTTTGATTTTATTGTGAATTTTAAGGGTACTCATAGATATTGTTGTAAATTATTTTTATTTTATATAATTAAAGAAAACATTGTTAGCAATTTTTTTATTATGATTTGATCCTTATATTTGGTCCTTTTTTTTTATCTTGACTAATCTATAAAATTGGTATGACTTTTCAATTTCACCCCTTTTAATTTTAATTTTTTATGTTTTGAATTTTATCCTCATTGTTTTAATTGTTATTTATTTGTTTTGAGTCATTTTTTTAAATTGATTTTGGCTTGTGATTTCATCCTCTTTTAATTTTTTTCCCTATCAAATTTAATTCATGTTATTTTATTTGCTAATTTTTTGGCCTTGACAAGTTTTTATTTAAGATAATTTTTTAATAAATTTTGTTTTGTAATTTCACCCTCCTTTATTTTATTTTTTTTCCTATCAAATTTAATCTCTATTCTTTTAATTGCCCAATTTTTTTACTTTGACAAGTATTTAAAATTGACTTATAATAAACATCTTAATTGGACCTAGTTTAGGGTTTCACGAATTACGAGATTTTAAGATTTGACCAGGTTTAAAATGATTGTTCGAGTTTACTTGGTTTTTATAAATGTATTTTAATTTTACCTTGTATGAGTTTTTTAGTCTTTAAAAGTTGGTCCTCATTCTTTTAATTGTTTTTTGTTTTGTTTAGGTTTATTTTTTATTTTTTTCTTTAAATTGCATCTCTTTAGGTTTTTTCTATTATATTTTATCCTTATTTTTTTGGATGCTTTTGCAAGGTTTTTTTTTTTAATATTTTTTTACTGATCTCATCCTTCATAATTAAATTGATTGAAAATTAAGCTTCTTGAATGAATTCAGGTCAAAGACATCACGAGATGTAACTTTTACAGATGAGACCAGGTTTAAGAAATTTATTAGGTTTGCTTGGTTTTTTTTTTCTAAACTAATGTTTTGTTATTTTTTATCTCTTTTTTTGTTTGATTATATTATATTAGCCCTCTATAAATTTTTTTTTTCTATTTTACCCCTATAATTTTTAATCTATAAATAATCTATTATATTATAAATGATTTTCAATTTCACCCCCCTATGGTTTTTAAATCTTTCAAGTTTGGTCATAATTCTTTTAATTGTGATTTATTTTTTTGGAATCATTTTTATTATTTTTAAATTTCATCCTCATTGGGTTTTTTATATCAAATTTTATCTTCATTCTTTTTTTTGTTGTTTTTTTTTCCTTTGCAAGTTTTTTTTATGAATATTTTTTCTCTCAATTTTATCCTTCCAAAATAAATTTGTTGAGAGTGAAGTTCCTTGATTAAACCTAGGTTCAGGATTTCACAAGTTGCTTGTTTTAGATATTACTCCAGGTTTGAGAGGTGATTTGCTTGGTTTTTCTTCCATATTTTTGCGCTTATGTTTTCTTATTTTAATTTTAATTTTTTTTAGGATTTCTCTATCATTTGTTTAGGTTTTGTTCTATTGGGTTCGCACTTTATGAATTTTTTCAATTTAACCCCTTGTCATTTTTTTAATTTCAAATTACAAATGTTTTTCAGTTTCACCTCTTGTGATTTTTTAATCTTTCAAATTTGATACTCATTCTTATAACTACTATTTAGTTTGTTTAGGATCATTTTTTTTTCAGATTTCATTCTGCTTAGGTGTTTTTCTCTCAAATCTTATACTTTTTTTTTGCAAGGTTTTTTATTGATATTTTTTCCACGATTCCTTTTTTCAAAATTAAATTGGATGACATTTAAACTTCTTAATTGAACTCGGATCCAAGATTTAACAAGTTGCAAGTTTTTTATATTAAAATAAGTTTAGGAGGTTCATCTGGGTTTTCTTAGTTTTTTTCTCCTTTTATTAAGCTAATGTTTTCTACTCTTATTTTTTTTGGTGAAGTTTTACTCTCCTTTTTACGGTTTTCTTTAATTAGGTTAATATTGGGTTATTTGATAATTTGGATAGATTCAAGTGTGATTTTGTTTTTCTAGTTTATTTATTGTTATTGTTATTGTTATTGTATCATTTAAATTACTACTTGAAACAATGATTTAGGATTTCAATTTCTTTTAGCCTAACACTTTTTTTATATAGAAAAAATTAGCTCGACCTACGGTGTAGAACAAACAACATATCTAGTAAGAATCTAAAATACCTTAGACAATTATTGTAGATGTACACCTAAAACATTGTTCACGAGAATATTGTAATGATTTTTTTACTCCATCCATAAAACTTAACACTAGTTTTCAAGAATTTTTAAGTTTTTTCACATGGTTCATTTGTCATTTCAAAATAAAATGAGGACAAATAAGTATTTTCTTATCTTAATTGCACATGAAATGACTATAATACACTTGAAAGCAAAACATTTAAACATGGTGTCAATAAGTATTTTTATATTTTCACAATGATTTTTTTGTTATTATAATTTAAGTTAGGAATAATTTGATGTTTTTCAATATAGAAAAATAATAAACAATTAAAATGCATGAAAAAACTACTTTTAAAGTAAAAAAAAAAAAAAAAGAAAAGAAGCCTGAGTTAAGGGGTATTTTAGTTTTTTCTCAACGGTTTTTTGTAATTATAAAGTCAGCACAAGAGCAATTTTGTATCTAGCTAAGAAAAAAAACCAAAAAGATGGGCGTGCGTGTGGTGTCTTCCAGTGTCCAAAAATGCTCTTTCACCGTATCGTTAGAAGCATCATCATATCGCCTTTTTACTAGTGCGATGTGTCACCAATGAATCCGATTTGATGCGAATGGACCTTTTTTGTTTTTTTCATTCTTCTCTCTTTTCTCCAAAAAATTATAGCTTAGCCTTCTTAGTTATTTTTATTTCAACTTCAATTCTTATTTTTTTAATTTTTAATTTTTGGTTTTAACTCTTTCAAAAAAAAATTTATTTATTTTCAATTTCATCATTCGATCTTAATTTACCAAATATTATATTCTCTAATATGGTACTTATTCTTTGAATTTCTATTTTTTTTCCCATATATAAGAGATAGATACCAACCTCACATCCTACGATTTTTTTTTGTTTCTAGCATAGTAAAAAAAATATATGATAAAATAACATAATACAAAAAATATTTAGAAAAATAACAATTTAAATTAAAGCCCTATAAAAAATATATGATTCATGAGTCACAAGTGTTATATATGACTTTCAAGTTATAAATTCAA
>Ga0325414_1004175_pt1 | contig 15096 bp, 4 predicted proteins | sample PopdelMetagenome_8_FD_206183 | JGI IMG/M metagenome (GOLD analysis project Ga0325414, IMG submission 206183) | Populus deltoides microbial communities from Bellville, Georgia, United States - Leaf-PdKOR-R3 | ecosystem: Host-associated > Plants > Phyllosphere > Phylloplane/Leaf | place: USA...
AATTTGTGTTTATAATTTACAGTAGATCACAGACTTCCTGTCACCAGTAATCTTTACAGGAGCAATGTCCATCCGTGAATCTATGAAATCTATAATTATCCCTAATAACTATTTCTCTATCATAGGCCTGGGATATGAGTTTCATAACTGAGTGACAATCTCTACACATTCGAACACTATTCACAACCCGGATTGGAGAGTTTTCTTGGTTGTTTATAAGACCAAATGCGACGGCCAATCTTTCGCTATGTTGAGATGTGGTATCTGATAGTTCCTGTTTCACGAGTAATCTTCTCTCTATGTCTTGTAACATGCAGAGAACGTCTGCAGATACAAGGTTTGAGGCGACAAATTCATGAACAACTCCATTTTGTTCTATGATAGCGAAACCTGGTTGCTTCGGTACTCCAGTCTCATGTAGCTTTGTTCTCACCTTGCTCACATCATCCCATCTGCCTGCATCTGCATATATATTCGAAAGAAGTACATGAGCACCATCATTTGTAGGGTCTTTCTCTATGAGCTGTTTAAATGCATGCTCTGCTAATTCCACATTGTGGTGACTTCTGCATGCTCTCATTAAGGAACTCCATATAGAGACATCTGGTTCTATTGGCATTCTTTCAATGAACTTGACTGTTTCTTCCAAGTGTCCAACTCGACCCAGGAGATCAACCATACAGCCATAATGATGAATCGTTGGAATGATATTATAGAAACTTCTCAATTTGTTGAAATATTTGTAGCCTTCATCAACTAAACCTCCATGGCTACAAGCAGCTAGAAGAGCTATGAAAGTGACATGATCTGGTTTTACTCCTCTTTCCTCCATTTCCAAGTATAGATCTATTGCTTCCAGTGCTTGCCCCTCCATGGCATTTGCTGCCATCATTGCAGTCCAAACAGATACGTTCTTCTCAATTATTTGAGTAAAGATCTCATAGGCCATTTCAACACACCCACATTTCCCATACATGTCAATCAAGGCAGTTCCCAACATAGCATCTATACCAATTTCATTCTTCTCTATGTACACATTAACCCAGATGCCATGACTCAGGGCTCCAACTTTAGCACAAGATGAAAGCAAACTGATCAAAGTTGTCTTGTCAGGTTTTACATTTGAACTCTGCATCTTGCAGAAAATCTCAAATGATTCATTAACCAGATCAAGTTTTACATAAGAATTGACCATAGTGTTCCAAGAAACTATATCCTTCTCTGGAATCTTATTGAAGAAGTCTCTTGCCTTATCAACACCTCCACTTCGGCAAAAGCCATCCAACATTGAATTCCATGATGCTGCACTTTTACAAGGCAACTGCTCAAATGTTCTGAGAGCTTCATCAAGTTTCCCACATTTTGCATACAAGTCCAACAGGGCATTCCCAAGAAACCCATCCACAACCATTCCATATGTCACGATAAAGGCATGGACAGATCTTCCTAAATCAAAGTCTTCTAAATGAACACAGGCTGAAAGTACCGTCACAAGAGCAACCTCATCCGGGATCACATTTTCAAACCTCATTTGTTGAAACAACTCTAAACTTTCAAAATAATACCCACCTTGAACATAACCAGACATCATCGTGGTCCACGATACCAAGCTTCTCTCATTCATCTTGTCAAACAGTTGCCTAGCCTTATCTATCTTATTAGACTTCACATACCCACTAACCAAAGTAGTCCACAGAACAACATCAACCTCGGATTCATCACATCTACTCAAAAGACCATGCGCTTCGTCCATTTTCCCACACTTAGAATACATGTCTACTAAACAATTCAACAAACTCCCTCTAATCCATAGCTTATTATCAACAATGTAAAGATGCAATCTTTTTCCCATTTCCAAATCCTTCAATTTCGCACATGTTGAAACCAAGCTAACCATTGTTATCTCATCTGGTAAAACCCCACTAACCAACATTTCATCAAATAAATCCAACGCTTCCCTATACATTCCCTTCAAAACATAACAAGAAATCATGGTATTCCAACTAATAACATCTCTGTGGGTCATTTTCTCAAACAGCTGGCATACTTCCTTCAATTTCCCACACTTTGAGTACAAACCCATCAAATTGTTGTTCAAAGACTTATTTCTCCCAAACCCACATTTCAAAATTCTCCCATGAACTTCACTTCCCAATTTAACATCGAAATTCATACAAAAAGCATGAATCAAGAAGTGAAAAGTGGAAATATCTAACAACACACCTTGAGTTACCATGTGATAATAACCCACCAAAACTTCCTGTGGACAACCTTCTTTAAGCTTGTTTTCCAAAAGGGTATTCCAAATTATGGATTCTGGTTCATGGGAATAGCTTAAAATCTGATGCGCACAATCAAGATTATTGAAAGAGAGTAAAAAGGCAAGAACTTGACTCGTTATTTCAGGGTCATGGATGAGATTTGCGGTGATCAAATGGGCATGAATTGGTGAAAATTCTCTAATATTTGAACAAGATTTTAACAAATCTATGATCCAATGTGGTCTTAAAACTGAGTGGGATGTTTTGGGATTTAGCGTTGGTGGCTTGTGTATAGAGGGAGAGAGAGATGAGAAGAAGATATTTGGAAGAGTTAGTGCGGCCATGGTTTGATGGTAGACGTTGCTTCCCTCCTTTTTTTTTAACGATATTGTTGACATTGGATTGTGCTATTGAATTTACAGTTATGGCCCATTTAAGTGTGAAGCGAAGAGCACCAAGCCCATAGTATAGGCCTGGGCTCTCACAATTACGTTGGGCTATAATGTTTAATTTGTTGTTATTATTATTTTATAAAATGGTATCTTTAGCATCATGTGATTTTCAGACAGGATCTATTATTTTTAATTTCCAAGACTAGATGAATAAATAAATCGAAAAATCTTATTATATTCAAGACATAACCCGTGACATCCTATAAATTATAACTAGATTTTATTAATTAATATATCACGCCCAATTATATCATCATTCTACCCTCCGTTTAAACAACTATAAGAAATCACCAATTTTATTGTCTCTTTTCTTCTTGGAATCTCTCAATTTTTCCAAAAAAAGAAAAAAACATATCCGAACATGAGCTATGAGGCGATGATAAAGCGCGATGACGTGGCATGCTAGTTAATGAAACAAAACAGTAATTTGCAGGATACCACATAATCTATCTCTGATAAATAGATGAAACCTCAGTGAAAAAGGCAATGAAAATCACAGGCAAACCGCTTTCCATTTTCATGCAAGTTGGAAGCAGAAGATGATCACCGGAGCCTATTTCAGCTGCACACACGATACTTTCAGGCGCAACACTCACACACCATCACAACAATCCCACACGAGATAGCTGGAACTCTGATGCACAGCCATCTACTATCTGCTTGCTGCACCGAACCATGATATGATCTACAGCACCTTCCGACACGACATAACTACGACCCTTTCATTTTCCCTATAAACATCTGCTAACAAAATACAAGGAAGAGGACACTTTATTCGCATGACCACCACTTTGACTGGTGGTTTCTTGAGTACGTCATTCAATTGGGGGAGGATAAAAGGAAGACAAAATGATCAGGAAAGCGAACGGGTAAAGAAAAGCGAAAACACAAGCCCTCCACAGGATCTCAGATCCTTCCACATCCATGGATATATATACATATACATGGATCGAGATGCAATTTTATTGCTTTCAGCATAGAAGTCTTCATCACCATCACCATCATCACCGTTTGTTTTTCTAGCTGCATTGTCCTTGCAGCCACTTCTCAGCTTCTTGTTTGACGAGTATTATAGGACTTGCAGTTCATGCATTTCTGAGCTACTACATGGAATTGCACTTCTGAGGACTTTCCACAATCATTGCAAAGGATCCAAACCTGCAGAACAGTAATATCACCAGTATTAGTATATTTAGCAAACAGTAAGCCGGGGAGTCACCTCAGGAAAATCTGACAACCAAAGCCTCAGATCTCAGCACATGATTTTAATGGGTTCTACTAACCATTTTATTCAGGTAAGGTTCTGGCATTGGTGTAGCTGCAATTTCCATGTCGAATTTCTCCCATACCTTGGACATATCACAAACTGACTTCGAGCAAAGAGGGCAAGCATATCTGTAACAGTAACAAGTAAAAATATTGTGTGAATTTCCAAACGGTTAAAGAAACACACTAGATACCACTGGAAAAGGCTGCTGGGAGGAAACTCACTGATAATGATCCCTCATTTCCTTTAAGCAGCTCTCGTGAATGGTGTGTCCACATGGCAGGACAGTCACATCATATCTCGACTCAAATAAAAACTGCAAACCATTTGAAATACAACATCAGTTAGGCCCCAGTCACTATAGACCAAAAAACAATTATTCTCAATCATAAGGAACAAACCACTACACAGAATAAAAGTTACAATCTATATCCAAACCTCAAAGCAGACAGGGCAGTCATGATGCATCGCGCCCTCTACACAGGGGTGGCTATTCTTCAGAAGATTCGAGTAGCAGCAGCCTTCATGGTTGATAGTACACCAAGAATACAGGAAAACGTCATCAAGTTAGTTGAATTGTAAGCACCCATACAATTCCAAACTACAACTAGAACTAGTAATGACAGGAGAATTGTAGCTTACCGCATTTGTAACAATGGAAGAAATTCTCAGGTCCTCCAATTCTGCCAAAGCACACAGTACATGCCAGTCAGATAAACATAATTACATCGAGCTAGAGAGAGAGGCAAAAATGTACAAGCAGAGAAGCATAGTTAATAAGTGAGGTTAGTGAAAGAATGAAAAGATGTGTGAAGGATATGACCATCTGAAAATTACTGAGCTTTCAGGTGACTTGGACCTTTTCCTTTTATTATCAAGGAAAGTCCTCAATGAAGTTAGATAATTTAATCAATAGTTTAGTGAAATAAACTTTGTCAGAAGCTCCCAGCATTATTATCTCATCAATATGTTCAAAAGGAAAACCAAACAGCATAAACAAGTATACCTGCAAATCCCACAGCCATCACAATGATACTGTTTCTTAGATGTCTGCAACAGAAGTAAACAAATTTGATTTGAGTTAGCAAGTTCATCTCAACAACTTACGAGACAGAAAAGATATGCAGAATCCTATAACAAGCACAATCTCATTATAGCACACTATAATGAAAGCTGGATGCTGCCAAATCAATCCCTTCATTTCATGGTTAACCAAGCTACTAAGGATGTGACATTAACCACTTACATCATCATCAAAGAGCTTGCAAGTCTCACAGAAGTACTTTCCCATGCACACACCACAGTTGATACAAACTTGTTGAACCTAGCCATCACAGAAATCAAGTGAAACATGAGTTGAGTAGCCAAATGCTAATTAATAGCACAGGATGAAAACATAGAATAAAAAGAACTGCCTTAACTTCAGGTTTAGGGAAATTTTTTATCTATTAACTACTATAGCAATAACATAAAGCATGACTATCCAATTTTGACTTTTAAGGTTTCCTATCATCAGCCTTTGTTCCTCTTCCTAGATGTTCTCAATTAACAGTGACATTTACAAGTTGTAAGCTTGGGATCAGAGGTCAGAATTGGTCTGCTAATGAGAAAAACTTGATGCAACACCAATAATACAAAAACTTAACTCACCTCTTGTTCAGTGCCACAAAGCGAGCATATCACCTGAACAAACATAAAAGGAGCGCTTTAGCAGATTAAATGGTAATATAACAATGAAGATTTACTGCAAGAAGTCACAAAGGCATGATCAAAGAGAAAGGAACATGGCTACCTGTTTGACTTCATGGCGTGGCATGTCATGTCTATGCTTCTGATCAACATTGATATTGTTCTGCCCACCAAATGTAACAGATCAGCACGTATTCAAAATCACCAAAACATATTGAGCAAATTATCAGCTCGAGCAACATGATCAAATACATAAAGCAATTTTAAATAAAAAAAACTCACCTTCGCCTCGTTATGACAATGACGGCAATCAAATACTTCATTACAGCAAGGTGCTCTGATGCGGCACCTTCTCCGATAGTGCAGGCATCTGATGACAGAGCACTCATATTAAGCAAGTATAATGGCAAAAAACTATTGAACTTTGCTAGGCAAACAGGAACAGACCCATACCCATATTCCATTAATCCTTTATCTAGTATTTGAGGAGTTTCCACATTCATTGATTCTTCTGAGAAGATGAAATCTTCATTAAAATGCTGTGAGCATGAGCCCATTTGTTGAAATAGTCTGAATTCTTGAGGATCAAAACTCTTAATATCTACTTCTGCCATGGCAATATCTTCAGGCAATAATAACTATCGAGAAGTTGGCAAATAAACCTGGAACACCTGCGCATTGAAACAAATTTAGAAAAGATTCTAAAACTTCAGAAGGCATATTTAGCACCCGATCAAGCCACCAAACACCCCATGAGCTTTCTTGTACACGTCTGCAGATCAATTGAAATCAGCAACAACATAATCCAACTAACGCTGAACAGCTCCAAAGTCCAATCACCAATACTCCAAGAGAAGAATCATCAAAACAAGAAGATATATAAGTACAACTACAATGCAGCATTCAGGAACTCCAGAGCCTTCAGCCATTAGTAAGAATAGCATTGCATGATCACTCGATTCCTTGAAGAAGTCCCAGAACCAAAGTCCAGTTACTCTGGACATGGCAACCTATGGTAAAAGCAATACATCACACAATCAAACGTGTTCTGAAAAGGAAAAAAAAAGACGGGGAAACAGTGAGAGAGTGAAGAAATGGGTTATTTTGATTGTCCATCAAGGACAGGCCTACCTCAAATAGCAACTCTGAAACCCAGTCTCCTCTGAGAATTGAACTTACCAAAACTTAAAAAGAAATTCTATCATCAGCACATCAGAGGTTTCCCTCTTGTCAAAGACGGCCCATTTGAATCTCAGCCGCTCCCTCTCTATCTAAATCATGACCAGGAGAATTATAACTTTATGGGACAAACCATGAAGGAAACTTGCTCCTCTAATTACCAATTTCCCCAGACAAAATAGCACACCTTTCTCCAGACTAAGGACACTGACACTCCCAGGTTAAAGGTATAAACAAGGTTGAAAAAAAGGAGAAACAAACTATCAATCCCTATTGCCCATGTTTCCATCAATAATAAATGACAGAGGGAAACAATCACTAACTTCTTCTGTAAACAATCTCGAATTCTGTTGGATGAAAAGAGAGTGGATGTGGAAGTTCTGAGCATGGTGGCTGGTGAAAGGATGATATGACAGACCTAGCTCTAACTGTGGAAGGAAGATTCACTGGTGAAGCCATAATCATTATTTCAGTTATTAGGTGTTTCAACCCCCTGCTTCATTGTACGTTTATGTTTAGAAACACGAGAAACAAACAAGTAGCTCTTTGTGCTTAGCTTACACCCCCAACGCTGGTCAAGATGGCATTGTCCACGAAGAACACGAGAAACCTAACTTTATGCAGGCACCTACCAAACTTGAGCACATGAACACCTGCAATTTAGGGCATATCCTGCAGAAAATCCCTAAATATAATGCTTACCCCAACCCTTCACTGCACAACTTCAGGATTACAGAAAGGACCCTAACTACACCGACTTCTCCACCCACAAGATTTCTGAACTCCACTCACATCATTCCTGTAAAACTCCCGAGTAACAAAATGCTAAAAAATAGCAGAAATTACAAAAGAGCCAACAATGTTCTAAGCTACATCCCTCCAACAAAATCTTGGAAAGTTAGTCCTATGTTTAGTTAGATATCTTCCAAAAAAGGGAGAACATGATATGAAAAATCCATTTCTTTTCTTTTCCATCAAAATTTGAATCAGTTCACGGCAACCTCAATCTACCACCAAACTATAGACCTAAACTACCTTGAAAACAGTTAAGTAAGAGTGCCACATACCCCATACAGAACCTCTCTCAGTTAGAAACTTTCCCCGGGACTTCCACCTTAAGAATATTTAGTTTAGTACGTGTAACATTAGTAATCACAAACAGCTCATCGGAAAGTTCATTTCACGTTAATTCAAAGAGAGCTCTGAAATCCGCAGAACAGTTGACGAATAATCCACGGAAAAACAATAAATTTCCGCCGATTTTTAACATCCACTTCTGTGGATTCAAGGTCTCCCTAACGAAAAAAACATAAAATTCCACAAGCACTTCCTTTCTCAAAATTCAATAGACAACTACACCTATCTAACCACCAACATCCTCAAGCAAAAAATACATTTCACATAAAAAAGACAAACAACAAACATCACTATGCATTAATTAAGCAAAATAACAGACAACAAGCAATAAAATCACAAAAAGTTTCTACGTGATTACGCGATTAACATCACATAAGGACACGTCACAATACACAGACAAAAAAAATGAAAAACAAATTCTAACATTAAAACCTCACGTTTCCAGGTAACCTCAAACATTAAACGTAATCACATTTTCCGTTTCTTGCACTCAATTTTCTGAGAAACCAGACAAAACTTAAATTACGTCTATATGATTATTTTAGCACGTACCTCACAAAAATTAAGCTACGATATAAACAAACAGAATTAAAAGAGAATATTATCAAATTGAGTGAAATTTTTAATCAGAAAAACGAACTTTCACCGCCGATCCGAAGTTTCGATGGTTTTAACGGTAAGATCCGATTGTTGTTCTCGGAGCTCCGTTTAAAAATCTCCTTAAATCTCGTGTTATTTCTTAGAGAGTGAGCGCGATGGGGAGAGAATATGAGGGAGATTTGAATCGGAGTCTGGTTTTTATAGGGCGATAAATTCGGGTTATGAGAGAGGAGAGATTCGGGAGAGTTCGAAATTTTTTGAAAGCGAAAGCTGTGTCCCTCTGGTTCTTCTTTTATTGACTGTTGACAGGTAAGGGCACAAAATTACGTAAACAACCCTTGATACGCTAAAATATCTTGCATTTTTTGATCTGATAAAGCGGCTGGGTTATGGTACAACTGCATCTACGGAAATATATTGCATTTTTTGTGCTGATAAAAAATTAAGAAAAAAAATATGTTTATGGACATTCGGATTTGATATTTAGGGCTGTATGGAAAAGTATAAAAAATATATTAAAATAATTTTTTTTAATTTTAAAAATTTTAATTTTAATTTTAATATCAAAACATATTAAAAATTTAATTTAAAACAAAATAAATTCAAAAACACAATTATATTGTGATAACAAAAGAACTTAATAAATGAGTAAATCATCATCAAGGGGTGTATTTTAAAAATATATTTTTTATAGTATTTTTTGAAGGTTTTGATATATCAATGTTATAAATAAAAAAAATATTTTTTAAAAGTACATATATATAGGTAAATAAAATTGTTGAGTCAACAAAAGGATATTGATTTTATTTTATGGTTATACCTTACAATTACGTAATTATGATGAATATGTTTAATAATTTATTTGAATTATTAGGAAAAAGACCTTCGTTTAAATTTCATTCATTGCTAATAATGATTGTGGATTTTGTGAGATGGCAACAAATTAATGGTTTGTGAGTTGTTAGTTCATGTATTAGTAATAAATATAAGATTGGATTTCAATAACGAACCCTCTAATACTATTTTCAAAAACATGCCAATCATTGTTACACGATTATTTTTATTTTTTGATTTTAAATTATTTTAATATATTAATATTAAAAATAAAAATTTTCAAATAAAAATAATTTATTTTAATATATTTTTAAATTAAAAATATTTTAAAAAAATTAAACCAACTCTAAATGAAGAAGGCTACGGTACTTACAGTGAGCATGCTCCAGAGAAGTTTTCTCCGAACAGATAAGGCGGTCACGTGTAAAATAGGTCCTTTTCGGAGAAGAGAAAGGTATGATCATCTTGTGAAGTGAAATCAACGGTCGGCGTGTGAGACAAGGATAGACCTTAGCGTGATGTGATCATAGCTCTCTCTGGAGACAAGTCAAAGCCCATCCCCTGTCACCGAGTTTGTCTTAAATCTTTTATGCTTGACACGTGTTCGGTCGGCGGGCAGACTGGGTCAGGATTTAGGCTAGGATGACGTGGATAGATTAGACTGGTATTAAAAAAATATCTTTGACAATCTGTCACGTAAATTGCAAAATTGGAGAAAATGGCTTCATGCTTATCCCTAAACCAAAAAAATAAAATAAAATGAATTTGATAGGGATCCTTGAATGTTAAAGGATAGATTTTCGTGCCTGAAAAATTTATACAGACTACGAGTACATGATGTGGAGGGTAAGATCTAGTAAATCCAAGCCAAAGCGGATTGAACATACGTGGAAATGTTAGTCACGTGATAATGGCAGGATACTCACCGTATTTTGTAGTAATATTTAAGTACATTGTATAGTATTTTCATGGTTGGGGAGAAAAATAACTAAAATATCTAAGATATTCGTTAAAACTGATTTAAAATGATTTTTTAAAAATCAATTATATTTAAAAAAATAGTATTTAAAACCAATAAATTAAGTTGAGAAAACAAATTAAAAAACAGAGACTATTTATAATCAAATTGAATCAAACAACTCATTTTTTTTTATCTAAAATATAATCAAAAGTTTAATGAAAAAGGAAAAAAAAACTCCTATTGACTTATTTAATTTTAACAAATATAAACCAAATCAATTAATCAGATATTATTTCAATTTAATTCGGTTTAATCCATACTTTGAAAAAAAAAATTGTTGAAACCAAATTATTTGAATCAATGCTCACTCCTATCCACGTTCGCTGTTTGTTTTAAAAATTTGAAGTTTATATATATATATATATATATATATATATATATATATATATATATATATATATATATATCATAGAGACTTCGTCCTGATGCATATAAACCAGTGAAAAAATATACAATGTAGTTATTAGATAGATAGGCGATAGTTTTTAATATTATAGTAGTTATTAATTTAAACCGTGTAATTAGATTAGATAAAGGGAAATAGTTTTTAATATTATAATAGTTATTAATTTAAACCATGTAATTAGATTAGATTAAGGGTTAAGACTTTTCAAACTGCAATATGCTGGTTACATGTGATCAATGAATTTAAAATTTTATAGAAAGAAACAAAACGGTATTTAACACGGTGATATAAACTAACTAATATAAGATGTTTTTTTTAAATTAAAATGATAATATTTTTTAAAATAAAAATAAATTAAAACTTAAATTTTAAAATAGTCAAATCAGATCAACCATAATGAATCAACTCAAGTCTTTGAACATGTGGAGTGGATTTTTTCCTTCTTCTAGTTGATCTTTAACTAAACCAATTCAGGTATCCAATCAGCATATTACAAGTCAATCTATCGTGTTAGCCTGGTTTTACAACTAGTATAATGTTTTTGAAGGGCATTCAGGTGTTTACCGTCTGGAAACCACCGCGCCCGGTGGAGATAAGGACATTGTTTTCTTTTAAATTTGTGTACGTGGCAAATGTGTGACCGAAAGCTTGATCCATCAGTCTCAAATTATTGAACAAAAATCAGTGCTAATTATTAAGCTAATCATTCTCCTGGACCATTCAAGTTTTTTAACACGGGAGTAAATGATACGTGGCATTAGATGTCATCATCGAAACCTTCAACACTAGCCTTGACCCATAATTAAGCAATGGTACGTGGCACCTTGCTTGTTGTCGAGAAAACCCTAACCTTAATCACGGGCAATTAATTGATCACGTTCAATGCACGAATTAGTTTCGGGTGCATGCTACAATGTTGTCTTGTGCAAAAAAAAAATTACGGGGATAAAGCTGTAATTATTGATTATTTATAACAATAAAATAATAAAAAAATTAATAGAAAGAGAATTATTTTATTTTTTTATAAAACTAAATATAATTTTATCTCTATTATATTACAGTTACCTATTAATTATAGTTTTACCACTATAAATATATCATCCTTGTAATATATGAAGAGAGAATCGAGAAAAAAAACATCAAAAATATAATATCACCAACCACAGCATCACTAATATAATAAAAAAATTTTAATTAAATGATTTTAATGACTTTAAGTAAGATCACTAACATTGATCTGGGTTATATAATTCTAAAACCTCTTATAATTTAACACAATTTAATACATGGTTGTTAAATGCTTAAGTCCAAATATGTTTGTTAAGATATTATTTGAGATTGTAGTACATGATGTGTTTTAAAGTATTTTTAATTTAAAAATATATTTAAATAATATTTTTTTTATTTACAGTATCAACATATTAAAACAAATAAATAATACTACAAATATTAATTTAAAACTTTAAAAAATCTAGAAAAATCAGTCTAACCACGCTTCAAAATTGTCACTAAACCAATTATCACTTGTTATTGCTCTTGCTTCTTCTTTTTTTTTTTTTTTGAACTTCCTTTTGATTTTCATCTCGAGCTTTTCCATTTTTTAATTCATCTCAAAAGTTTTTTTTTTCTTCTAATTCTGTGGGCATATGCATCCATGTGATGAAATTAAAACTTTGAATTAATAATATCTAACTATGACAATGTTACGGGTACATGGATTTGACACGTAAAAGCGAGACCAGCTCCTTGCCATTGTTGATGTTTTTGGCAACTTGTTTGTCCCGTTGCCTTGGATGGGTGTTTGAGAAATAAAAGCCACGTGTCATACTTAATCGCAGCGGCATTTAAAGAATCCAGCAGCGTTGTATAGCAACGAACAGCATTGTAGTTCAATGAAAAAGAATCTGCGGTGCTGAAAAAACGAAGAGGCAGGAGGCAAGTAATAAATATTAATCTTGTGCAGGACAAGCATTCAAGTTGAAGACGAAGAGTTACGGCAGTTCACCTGTCAGTTTGACAGAGTGCAGACCGGCCGGAGGAGGAGGGGCCACCCCATGTATTGTCCGTGAACTCGATAATTATGATCCATAACTGTCTCTCGGACATTAATTTAACCTTTTTTTTTAGATCAATTTTTGTTGTGATCACAATTTATATAAAAATTTCAATTTTTTTTTACGTTAAAAAATATTTTTGAGTCTAAAAATATTCACACATTGGCTTACATGTTTTTAAATTCCAATTTAAGTTTTAATTTGTTTTAGTGTCAAAGAGCCTCCCGCTTCATTCCTGAGATGATATTTTAACAAAATATTAGAGCTTTAATATAGTTTTTAAATCTAGTTTAGCTTATCAAATAAACCTAGTGTCCCGTCAATCCAGGGCATGGCTAGAGCTGAGTTTGCTCCTGAACCTCTCAAAGAGATGTTCCAGTTGAAACTTGTCTATTTTTTTTTGTTGTTAAAATAACATTGATATTTTTATAAAAAATCTAAAATAATATCGTTTGATTAAAAAACTTAATACACTTGAGCCCATTCATTAATTTATGAGTCGATATACACTCCTACCAACTCGGGTATTAGGTCATGAAAGGAGCTAGGTCTTGTAATTATGAATTATAATGATAAAGTTATTAGTAATTCGAACTGATTAATTTTATTTTCTAAAAAAATTAAGCATAAAATGAATTTGTATAAATTTAAAATTGAAATGAAATCTTAATTAAAATGATATATTAAAGAGTGATACAAAGCTATTTTTAAATAATCGTCATTTTTAAAGACTCATTCAATGACTTAAACTCCCACCTTAATTCTTCTATTGCATATACCAATTACTCCATCCTTAATCATAAACTCAACCAAAATCTGAATCTAACGGAGACAGATGGGCTCCTCATCTTATACTTATTAGCATACAGGCCCAGCCCAGATTATGGTGAAGACAAGTCCAAGTCGACGACGTATTGTAGCCAATTATTGGGCCACGAACACAATTCGCTAAGCTCATGGCCTCACTCACTCAAATATGCGATACCCCAAAGCCCAAAACTCTAAAGGATTCACTGAGCCCAAGACCAAGAGGTAGAAAATTGATTGGATGGTCACGAGCGATGCGGTGAATCAGCAGCAGAATGGGGGGTGTCCCTTGCCGGCCTGCCCCCTGTGCCGCTCTGCCTATACATAGGATAGGCGCCGACGGTTCAGCCATGAGAGACGTTAAAGCTTTTGGGTCCACACCTCACATGTCTATGTCGCTCGCATACTGTGCCATTTTCTTGGATCCCCACCACTGCTATCCCTTCAAAAGTTACGTCACCGATATTTTTCTCAGGTGGGGTATGGCTCAGGCCTGCAAGTTAGCCGGTGCCCCTCGCGTTGTACAGAAGCCTGATGACCTCACGATTCGTTATTACGGTTAACATCCTTTATTATTATTTTTTAATTGTAGCAATGATTTGTTGTCAAGAAATAATGTTTTGACCTCTAAAAATGTCACTTGAGGGATTGGTTTTATGATTTAAGAGGGTATGATCCAACAACAATTCTTACACAAGACTTTATAGAATCGTTTGAATTTTGATTGAAACAGGTTCACTCATAGATATATGTTTCTTTTTCATGTTTTTGTTAAATTGAATCTAATTTCATGTTGGTGTAATTTGTAAATTAACGAAAAAAATAAAATTTCTAATCTATGTCAGAAAGAAACACTTCTTAATTGTCTATAAATATAAGTTTTTATTATGTAATAAATTAAGTCAAACTCATAATAAATGAGCTCTAGTACTTGATGAAATATTAAATGAAAATTTAAAATTTTTGTTTAAATCCAACTATATTTAATTTTGATTAATAAAAATTCTGTTACTCAAAATTTATTTTATATTGCTTTATTATACTCGTACGGTAAATTCAAAAATAAATATAATAAAAAGAGATTGATTTTGAGTTTTGGAAACATAAAATATAATTTTAAAACACTTTGATTATCAAAACCCAGTAAATAAATAAAATAAATGAAATGAGCAACAAATTCTGACACATTTTTCTCGTCAAAACGGCAAATCCTATATCTAATCAACAGCTTAACACAGAAAGAGATGGTTAAATAAGAGGTTGAACTGGTAGATGAGGGGAGGAAGAAGCGGCAACTGCCCATAAAAGAAGTTGTCCGGCAAATGCTGCTGTACTAACTGACTCGTCTGACCGAGAAATTGTAGCCTTACAAATACTAGAAGACTTGCT
>Ga0325414_1004177_pt1 | contig 15095 bp, 7 predicted proteins | sample PopdelMetagenome_8_FD_206183 | JGI IMG/M metagenome (GOLD analysis project Ga0325414, IMG submission 206183) | Populus deltoides microbial communities from Bellville, Georgia, United States - Leaf-PdKOR-R3 | ecosystem: Host-associated > Plants > Phyllosphere > Phylloplane/Leaf | place: USA...
CCATGTCACTAATTGCAGTTCACCTCACCCTTATCTTTAGTGCTGCCTTTTTGGATCGTCGTATATACTTGGATGGATCAAATGTCTAAGATTGCCCCTTCACTCTTTTTCTAATTTACTTTTATTTTTATTTTATTTTTTGTGTATCTTAATTAAGCAGAATCTATGATTAATTACTTATGGTAAAATTAATTGTTTTCAAATTGCTCAATGATTTCCAACTTATGCTGCTTTCATATGATCAGCTATGATTAATTTCCACAACACAGATGTTATGTAGGTGCAAATATACGAAGGTTTAAATTATTCTTTTTACCCTATTACTTTTTATTTAAATTAGATTATTAAATGTGATATTATGTGGTTGGATCAATATTTTTTAAAATAAAAAAATATTTAAACCATATAAATTTTTTCGACATTATTATTAAACTTAGTATAATAATTTAAACTCGAAAACTCTCAACTTGATTTTTTATTTAGCTCGAGTTTTAAATTAAATACGTGGGGATTGTCCCGACATGACATTGTTGGTTCGGCAAATCCAAAAAAAATAACTAAAGAAAAAAAAAGTCAAATTAACTATAATTAACCCATCAAACTTGCAACCGGATTATATATGAACTTCAGTACTAGATCGAATGAATTTTTAGCTTATTACATGATAAAAAGATACAAAAAATAGATTTATCATCAACTCAATACCAGTGTTATTAAACTCGGCCCGGCCTGGCGGGTCGATTCGGGACCCGGTCGACCCGATGGCTGGACCGGTTTGGGTTTAATAAAAGACCGGTTGTGGCAACAGCCTGGCCAAACCCGGGCGACCCGGTGGGTTGACCCATGACCCTGGCGAATCCGGACGAGACCTGGTTTTTTTTTTCAAATATGGGATTTGAAACCTATTAGTATATATACTCTATGTTTTCAAGGAAAAAATTATATTTTTTTCAATGTGAGATAAAAAACCTTTTGGTTTAAATATTTAAACTTAAAAATGATAACATAGTATCTTTTTAATATGAGATTTAAAGCCCTTTCGTATATATAATATATATTCTCAAGAAAAAAATTATATTTTTTCAATGTAGAATAAAAAAACCTTTTGGTTTAAATATTTTAACTTAAAAATGATAATATAGTATCTTTTCAATGTGAAATTTGAAGCTCTTTCGTATATATACTCTATGTTCTCATGAAAGAAATTATGTTTTTTCAATATGGGATTTGAAACCTATTATGATATATACTCTATGTTTCCAAGAAAAAAGTTATGTTTTTTCATTATGGGATAAAAAAACTTTTTTGGTTTAAATACTTCAACTTAAAAACTTAACATAATATCTTTTTAATGTGGGATAAATTTTTTTAAAAAAATATTCTTTTAAACATTATTATTTACAATATATATATAACATAGATTTACATAGATTTTTTTATATGAAATATTAAAAATTTAAAGTTAAAAGTATGGAGTCATTTCTTAAATAAAAAATGTAATAATTTGGAAGTAAACAGTGTGTTCATATCCTGCATATATATATATATATATATATATATAACAAAAACATTGAAATTTCCAATTACAGAAGCTAACAACGTAGATAGGCTTGGCTCATACATCAAATACAAATCAGTGCCTGCCACGTTCTCTCTCAATACAAAATGAAGCCAAATCTGGAACTTTCCCGTTGGAATAATTATCTTTGATTTATCTTAATGTACTTTCTCTAGTTGTAATCACTTGCAAGATCATCATTTAATTATATATATATATATAATGTATATTAGCGTTTGTTTGGTTATTATCTTGTAACAAAAGGGATAAAAACATTTAGGAACTTTTTATTTTGAAAATACAAAAATTTATTTTAAATTTTTTATTTTTTTTATTATAAAACAATATTGAATGCATGAAGGCAGGTGCTCAGTTCGGAATGTATTTAATAGTTACAGTAGTAAACAGTACCTTGATAAAGAAGAAAAAGGGTCGAGGAGGAAGTGGGCGAGAGCAAGTTAGATGGATTAGGGCACGTTACCCTCTGGACCCATTACAGGATGTTCCAAAGAAAGAAAGACAACAAAAGATTTATGTTTTTTATTTCTTTGGAAATTTCCTAAACATCTGCTCTTTATTCTTTTTGTTGTTTCTTAATTCTTCTTCTTCTTCTTCTTCTTCTATCTTTCCATCCTTCCATGTTAGTTTGCTTAAGCAAAAAAGAAAAAAAATCATACATGTGGTTAGGGTTTTCTCATGTTTTTCTTTTTCTACTTTTAACTGTCTAGCAGTAAACAATTTTCTTGTTAGGAGTATCTTTGTTGGGGAATCCGAGAGCACTCGAGAGACTAATTCTTGTACTTTTCCTTTCTAGAAACAGGAGTCAGAAAAGGCAGTTTACTGATTAAAGTAGTCTTTGTTGTTGATTTTGATTGATCAAACGGCTCTTTCTCACCTTCTGAATCTTTCTCGCTATATTTTGGTATCTGGGCTAGGATCATCTAGCTAGTTCTTTGGTTTGTTCTTGTGGAAGCTTGAGGCAGTTTGGATTCAGTGTATCTATATATATCTGTATCGGGATGTCTCAAGAGATCATGGAAAGTAGGATGGTGATCAATGAAACTAGTAGTGCCTCAGAATCCACTCATGACACAACTTACACCAAGATTTTTGTTGGAGGATTGCCCTGGGAGACCAGAAAAGATTCCTTGCAGGGTTATTTTGAGCAGTTTGGAGAGATTATAGAAGCAGTTGTCATCGTTGATAGGAGCACAGGAAGATCTAAAGGATATGGCTTTGTAAGCTAGCCCTGCTGTTTTTAGCTATAAGAATTTTATAGGTTTGGCATGATCATGTATGTAATCAATTGTAGTTTTGTCATGTATGTGTTTCTTAGGTAAATTTTAAGGATCCTGATTCAGCAACAAGAGCTTGTCAAAATCCATATCCTGTTATTGATGGAAGGAGAGCCAACTGTAATCTTGCAGCCTTTGGTGCTAAAAAGAAAGGTCCACCTGAGCCTGGTCCTTGATTGATGCTTGCCTCCAGTAGCAAGTTCATAATTTTGGTTTATATTCTTATTCTATGTTTGATAATTCTAACTATGTTCCCGTTTTTGTTCCTACTTTTTCCTTAAAGCTGCAGGAATTGATAGACTTGGACCTGCAGCACCAAGATTCATGGCACCATTAAACATTCATGGCCCTTCTGCGTACTTCAATCAACAAATGCCTCAATATGCATCTCCTTATTCAGTTTATGGGTAAGGAAATTATCTTATTTGAAAAGAATTGTCTGACAATTTGTACTTCATTGTCTTCTGATCGTATTGCCTTCCTAATTTCAGGTATCCTATCCACCCACAGGACACTTCTGCAATGGTTGGTTTTTTTTTTAAATAGCTCACTGATAAATGCTTGCATGCATGGACACAGGGCATCTTCACAATATAGAAGTTCTGATAGCTCAACAAGTTTCTTAACTGTCTTGCAGAATAATATTTACAGCGCATATGGAGGGAAATTCTATTACCCCGCCGCGGCATCGGGGTCCCCTGGAGTCTACCTGAATTATTACCCATTCTATGCTCAACATGGACAGAACAGCCCAAGTTACTACCCCAGAGTGATACAGAACTCTCAGCAATACAATGCTTTTGGGACCTTATCAAATCCTACTTCAGCTTCCTCACTACCAAATACCAGTTTAGTGTCTTGAGCAATCTTGTTTATGTGATGTTTCATGAATACGACACTAACATATGACAACATGCTATGTATGCAGAAGCAACAGAAGCAAGACCTGCCGCGATAGCAGAACAACAGCAATGAGAGTACCAATAACTTCATCTGAACAGAAGTCATGGGCTTATTTCTTATAGTAAAATTAGTTCACACCATTTCAGAGTCAACTGGATGTAACAGAAATAGATTCCATAGAAGAAACTTCTGCAGGTTCTGTATAGTTCCCTCCTTGAAGACACACACACACCATTCATACATTTTGTCTGTCATTGATGGTTTATCATAGTAGTATCTTCCCCTTCTGCTTTAAATTTGTTCGTTCTGAGATGCAATATGCCATGAAAGTTTATATTCCATCGTATTTGCGACCATGAAGCTTATTGCAAAGTGATGTTTCATCATTTGGTTGAGATCAAAAGAAAAGATTGGATAGCTTGGCCATCAACTCTTTATGGATTTCTGATTCAACTATGGTTTCCAGCTTTCCATAATCAGTGTCCTATGTTTCAAACACAACATTGCTTTCAGCTCTTTGCTTGAGATAATTGTAGTCAGCCCTCCCAGGTAAATGCCCTAGTTTTCACAGCCTAGTGTTGTCGGGCCTTTGTTTGCCCTGTATACTTGGGCTTTCAATTCTTTCCCTAAGTTAAAACTTAGGAAACATGAGTGGACTCCAGGCCTAGCAGAACGCTCCCAGATATTGAAATCGTGACAAAGATTTAAGCTCAAGGCACACCATCATTCCCATGAAGCAGAAATGAGAAATCTATCTGCTAAAAAATATAATACATGTAGTATATTTACATGATAAATCAGTTTTTTACTTGCAATGGTACTCAACTGGATTCAAAAGTGAATCAAGATGGCAAACTCAAATTGTGGGTTCTCCCTAGTTCGACTTTTATTTTCAGCTGATATTATCGAACTTACACTCAATTAGGTTCTTTTCCCAAACAACAATCTTGAGCGTAATTAATTTTTTTATAGTTTTCATATACTAATATTAAAAAATTAAAAAGGATATTATTTTAATATATTTTTTACACGCATTTTCAAACACCACATGTTATTTAGCGATGGCCCAAACTTTTGATTTCCTGGCAGAAGAAAATTTGTGTTTTGTTGTCAAACAAAGCTTTGGTTTGACAATTTCAAAACTCGGGTGGCTGCAAAGTTCTTTAAAAGGAATAAACAAGTAGTATGACAGACATCACGTGAGCTAAAAAGAATTTTATAAGATATCCATTATGTAACTAACTGGACCCTTCAGTGCCTGCAAGAGGCCATCTCTAGCTCTGTCTTTGATGATGAGTGGAATACTGATATATTTTGTTCAACTTGACACTATCCTCAAAAGAAAAAACTGGAAAGGCCACTGAGCACAATTTAAAACCTTCACAAGAGTCCATGAACAAAGGAAAGCTTCAACAAGGTTAAGGTCTTTTCTTTTTCTTGGATTCAAAAATTGATGCCAAACACTTCCAACACTTGAGCCCTAGCCAAGAAAGGAAAACCATAGCCAAAACTAGTAAGAGGTGAAAACTTGAAAAGGAGTCAATCTCAATTGTCATGAAATATCCCAACAGTATTGAGTTCTCAAGAAATTCATCATGACATGCAACATATATAAAGCCATTCATATCCTTGAAATCCCATCCAACTCTATAGTCTGACAGACAAAATAAACGACCCCCCTGTAGGTAACAAAGATACCGGGCTAACATGCTAGGATATAGATATAAACGCCACAAGTACCTTCAAAAGATTTCAGTATCTATATATGTATTTATATAAATATATCTCTCAGCAGTTGATCAGTCCAGGAAGCATTAGGCATGATTCAGTTGAACAGTGGGCGAGGGATGCGAGGGCGAACAGGTGTTTTCGATGGGCTCACCCTGCATATATAAAACAAAAGATCGTTAAAAACACAAAAAAGAACAATTTGTGAGGGGAAAAAAGAGAAACTGAACGACCAGCAAAAACAATGATAATCTGCCAAACTACCTTATTGGCAGTGATCCCAGAACCGCACCACTGCAGTTCAGTGCTGCAATTGCACCCTCAGCCTGCAAGGGTTGGAGGAACAGCATTATAGACATTCTCAACACATAGTACCATATTACACTCACAAGTCCACAAAATCAGGCCCAAACATGGAATACTCCAGTATGTTGCAGCTTAACTAACCAACAGAAATTGCAAATACAGCATAAAAATTAACAATAAAAATAAGAAAATAAAGACCATTTCAACTTCAAAAGATGTAAGGACGAGATCCTGAATGGTCAAGCCTAAACAGTTTCCAAAGAGTCATGCCTAAACAGTTTCCAAAATGTTGAGCCTAAAATGTTTGGACCTAACTTCTATACTGTTATGGTGAAGAAGCGGTCGAGAATATTAAGCTGAGGCTATGACTTCACATAATGTTCCACTATGGCAGCAAGCAGTGTCATTGATAAGATACATATGAAATGTCCAGCAATATTTGCATTCTGTTAGATATCACTCCAAGTTTTTAATCCCTGTGGCTGTAACTGAATCGTCAGAAAATGTAGATGGTGCTTTGCACAAATACAAAACCCAACATGTTGCAATGGGGCTTATACAAATGAGTTTGACGACTTCAACACCTCTGCTGCACCAGTTGCAAAAAGAATGAACTCAGCCACTAGTGACAATGAGGATGTCACTCCTGTTTTCAACTCTCCATATCCAAGAAAAGGCTTAAGCTTTTATGGGGTGGTGGAATTACAAAGCTAGGAGAGTGGCGTTATCAGCACCTGCATATCCTTGCTTCAAACAAGCACAACAAAGGCAAAGCAATCCACCATCTTGAGTATCCTAGGGGATTGGCTGTCTTGGCACACCACACAGGGTCTGACATGATATATGCTCTGAGCACTTGGAAGTACCCTAGTCATCCCAGAAAGGGAGCATTGGAATACTTACAGGAATGTTCTAAGATATCTTAAAGGTAGGATTCTATAGAGCAATCCTTGATGGAGTACAGAGGATCACTATTTTTAGATCCATCTAATACTCTTTACAATTAGCAGTGTGAGATCAAAATCTTTTAATGTGTACATAACCAGGTTTTTGGTCGGGGAAGATCACTCCTAATGGACTTGCTGATCAAAGGGTACAAATGGGAATGCCTCCCCAAGGTAGACATGGGCTTGATCCTTGGAGCACCCGAAGGCCAGAATCACGCATATGGCTCAGGCATGCCAAGCTTCACTATCATTTTTTAATAAAAAAGTTTAGAAACTAAATGTTATGTATAACTATTTAGTTATTGAAGCTTACAAACTATTGAACGAAAATGGGCCAAGTCAGAAATCAGGCAGTGGGCTAATTCTAAAGGTGTAAGGACAAACAAAGAATTGTAGGACAAAGTGAGGGGCAAAATAAAACAAAATAGATTAAAGGAGCTTAGAAAAGTGAGTAGTAGTGTGCAAACCAAGACAAACTAAGCATTCCCAATAAAGTAGCAGATTGGCAATGCCTGGTAAGCAATTTTTTTCCTAAAATTAAGAGCACTAATTTTACTGTCCGAGTCAGTCACAAGAACATGCACGCTCAGAGGGAGGGTTCTCCTAAAGTCAAAATGGGAAGGCATTTCCCAGTGTTGTAGAATTGACACCTCTATATAGATCCACTCCAAGACCGACACTGGAGAAACAGATCCAAAATGGTGATATGATGCAAAGACAGGTTTCACAACCACAGAAAGCAGCATGAAGGGTCAATCTAAGACCAGCTTTCACAACCATGGTTAAAAGTATCCCAAAAAGAGAAATCTAAATTGACATCAGTTAACTCCAAGACTGACACTGGAGAAACAGATCAAAAAATGGTGATATGATGCAAAGACCATGCTTCACACCCAAGGAAAGCAGTGTGAAGGGCTTGCGACTCCACAACCCTTAAAATTTCCAACCCTGACTCTTTAGTGCCCATCTTACATATAGAATGACATAAAAGAAAAGGGAGAGGGACAACCAAAAAGGGAGGAGGTTAAGACTGAATGGACTAATAAATCATGGTTGAATTTACAAGTGACTCATGATTCAACAAAAGGGAAGCCACGACATTTCCTACCACGGTAACCCCAAACCTTTTAATTACATCAGGCCCAGCATAAACAACCAGAACACCAACAACTACTACAATAGAAATCTAATCAAAATTTTCAAATCCATTCAACTAAATTGTATTTTCCACAATCGATTTATGAATGGACTCATTTAAGGCCACAACCAATGTCTAATTCTATTATATGATTTTGTGCAATTAAAGAATCCTCAGTGAGCCACAAAATTTAGTTACTGATATTCTGTAGCTGAGGTTAAACTAAGGTTCTCCAAAAAGCCAAATAATTCTAACATCAAAGGTGGCGCTTCTTGTAACCCTACCAGTGCCAATTCCAACACAGCATCATCATATCTCAATTAAAGCTTTATATGTGGTTCATATGCAACCTCTAAATATATGTTGCATCAGCATTTCTTAGCATTCTCACAGAATATACCAGATTGCAACTTCTGAACATTTCTGAAATGAGAGCCCTTATTAAAAAATAGAAAGTTTGATCCAGTTTTACATGCTATAAAAATGCACAAATACTAGCAAGCAGAAAGGAGATTGTTTCAACAAGAAAAAAGAATGAAACAAGATGCGTTTTCAAACAATGGTTCCAGGAAAATCAGGCACATGGGCCCAACAGTTGAAGGAAAGCAAATGGCTAAGAATACAGAGAAATTGAGGCCACATGAGATTCCAGGAATAACTCTACATTATGAATGGTTCTAAACTTGTTCAAGATGCATGAGACATGGCATAAATATTAAACCAGTAACATATGGATGCTAAAAAGTCAGCACGCAAAGATCAAGAGTACATAGGTAATTACCACTGCAAACTCAACGAAAGCAATGCGGGTTGAATGATGATAATCTCCAAGGAGCCTCAAGCGATGAACCTATATAAAACAAGATGTACAATAAGGTATAGCCTGCAATACAAGACAAGCAATGTTTGCAAGTTTGTTATATAAGCCACTACAGACCTCTCCGCAAAAGGATTCAAAGAAGAGCTTGACATCTGCCTGGGTGATCTACATTAATTGAAATCAAAGATATCAGGAAAAATGTTCCAGATATCACTCTTAAAAATATTAGCAGATATCATGTAACTTCCAAATATTACCTTTTTGTCAATATTTGTACAATAAATAGTCCTTGCACATATCTCACGCTCATCTTCAGACTGAGGATCATGATTATGTCAGAAAGTTAGGTAACAAAACAGAAATTTAAGACAAGCACCATTCTGCTGATATGGTTTCTAAAGTAGATGATTAGGTATCATTTATTGCACAAAGTCCTCACCCTTGGCAAAAATGTTGGGTTAACAGGTGCAATAGCAGTTTTCGAAGGCAGCACTCTTAGTGGGTAATATCCAAGAACTGTCCCTGACAAACTTAATGCAGTCCTTGCATCCTCTGCAAGCACATTTGATTGCTAAATCAACATAGCTAAACTCATCCATTGAGAAAAATAAGATGTACGAGCTGTTTTGAAATTACCTTCATCAGTAAACTCAACAAAGGCAAAACGAAGAACAGAGTTAGGGTCACCACATATACGACAGTCAACAACCTTTGTCCCAAAAAAACAAGAGGAAATCAATCAGAAACATATTCCACCATCAGCAATTAGTAAAATGAAAGTCTCACGTATGAGAGAAAACAAGGCCAGTTACCTGTCCACAGTGAATAAAGAGCCCCGCAAGCTGCTCTTCAGTAACCTGTATTCAATCACATGGAAACAATGATCCCAAAATCAGTATACAAACAACCATGAAGACATGAAGAAACCTAACAAAAAGAGATAATACAAGAGACAAATGCAGCTGCTTACCTGTTGATCAATGTCAGAAACATATACAGTCTTCCTGATTATCTCCTCTTGCTGAGCCATACTTGTCCTGCTGTTCATCCTTCGCCTCCCTTGATTAAAGTTCTTCTTCTGTAACAAAAAAATACCAGAAATAAGTAAAAACTAAAACACCACTCCATGACCACATAACAATAAGAAACAGTATTAGTAGTCAGTTTATTCCATTTCAGCAGCAACCACAAGACAGCAACAATCCAAACAAAAAAAAAGGTACCATTTTATCTGCAACTACATGACAACTACAACCAAAAAACAAGTAAAAAGAGGAAAATAAAACATACCCTTCTATTAGTAGGTCCATTGGCATTCCCGTTAATGGTTTGCACTACAAAATTGTTAGCATTAATGCCAAACCCGTTACCAAAGTATCCATGATGATTAGCGAGTGAAGGAGGCACAAACTCTTCAGCCATAGGATTCAGCTTTGACAGCATCTCCACCAAATCATTCATATCATTCACCTCATTAGATTTAGACTTTTGATGACGAATCTGATCATCCCCATAGCCACCAGATTGATTCATATCAAACCCATTTTGCATCTGGGCCCCATTAGTCTTTCCATTGCTTAAACCCCCAGTCTCACCAGACTTGCCGTTAACACTCTGATGATCATTGTTTTGGCTTTGAAAGTTTGAGTCTTTAGGATTACTGAAACCCACTGATTCGTTTCTGGGTTTTGATGATGTTCTCTCAAGATCATTGGTCTCTGACGACACTACAGTGTTGTCAAAGTTTTGACCAGCGGTTCCATTCCTAACTCCAGCATTCTCAGCAACAGCCATGATCAATCAATCAAACAAACAAACACTAGACCCCTCTTTCTGTCTCTCTGTATCCAAAACACAAAAAAGATCCCTCTTTTTCTTCAGATTTCTCTGTAAAGTTCACGACTTTTTATCAGAAACCAATCAAGTCCCAATTTTTATCACATAAATGAAAATTTTAGGATAAACCCAGATTAAAAAAAATAATAATAATAAAAAAAAAACATACCTGCTTGGTTTCCCTTATCTAAACCATTTCCATTTGATGCTAAAGAGAGAACCCAGTTGAGAATTATATGTACAGGAATGAGAAAACAAGACGAAACCCAGTAAAGATGTGTAAAACAGAGAGCACCTTTTACTTTATTAGATTACTATTTCGATGCATTAATTTTAGTGTTGATGATTCTCTTTGTAGATATAGCTGTTGAGAGAGAAAGAAGAAGTAGATAGAGAGAGGAGAGGGGCGTTCTTTGGATCGTCCGTTTATGCCTTCTTGGACCTTCTTTATGTACCATTTTTTTTATTATTATTTTTTTTTTTGCTAAAGATAATTACGACATACTTAACATTTTCCAACTTTACTACAACATAAGAAGATGACAATGGTGTCCCAATATAATGATGACCAGACCCATGCTTTGTTCCTTTTTAGGTTCCAATAACACCAATGTCTGGATGGGTTGGATGTGTCATGGATGATGTCCAAAAAGGTATATCTGATTTTAAAAGTTGTCTTTCCATCAAAATCATAGTGATAAATCTGGTCGACTTGGATTTATAAAATCCAGATTGATCATAGAGTTCGACTTGATCTACCAATCCAAGTGGAAAAAAAAAAAATAGTTGACCCGGTTAAAAACCAAAATCGACCCCATGATTCTATTGAGTCAGGCATGATTTAGTTAAAACTTAATTATTAATTCAACCAAGAAAACGTTGTTTTGATTTTGGCTGGTGATAAAAAAAAATTTGTTCTTGTAACTCGTTATAAGATGTAACTTTTAAAACTTTGATATAAATATCAAATTTTTTTTTTATTTTTTTAAAAGATATGAAGACGAGAGGAGTAGGTGAAGTTATGTGCATACCATCTATGTATCAATTTGGTATCTCTATTTGTAGCTACTAGTTAAATAGGATTTGAATACTAAATTGTTAATTTAATCTCTTATTTGCTTCTTTCTTTTTTTATCTTTTAGTTTGAAGGTGGATATTAAAATAAAGGAATATTAACGGTATTATGGATTTATGATCCTTGATGTTTTTCTAATTGCTTTTTACATTTAATTTGTAAGTCTTGATCAAACATAGTATATAATTGATTTTTTTATTTTCATCTAATTTATTTATTTCTCAAAAATATATGTACATGTTAATAAATTATATTTTAATTTCGAGTTAGGGATGTTATCAATTTTAAACTAGTTGGGCATGGATAAGTTTATAACTGATGATGATCAAAATGTTATTCTAATTAACTTGATAATTAGACATGTGAAGCGCAATTAATCCATCATTTTATAGTTTTTTAAATATATTTTTTTTGTTATTGTCTGTATTGGGTGATCGATTCCAATATTAATTATGTTCATTATTATTTTTATAAATAATTGATTTTCATATTAATTATAATTCATATTATAAATTTACTGGGCAAACTTATTTATTTAAAACAGTAAAATAATGATAATTCACGGGATTATAATTTTATTAAAGTTATTGGTTATATTCATAATCAAAATCAGCACAATACCAATACTTTCGATCATGATTGAATTCAAGTAGTTCCAAAACTATTGTGCACCTAACCAAAGCACAGATATTATTAAAAAAACATAAAAAGATTCTTAAAACCACAATTTATAAAGTTGGTTGAACCAATTTCCACGTTGCTGGTTTTGTTCCATCTAAATATTATATTTTATTTATTAAAAAAATATTTACCTTCATCATTAGGCTATTATGTCCCCAGAAATCGAAAAATATTTTCAATTTAATTCACCAACGGACTCCTGTAAAAAAGAATTCCATACATGTCATGTCATGTGCCATCCACTCATGCATGCATGGCACACAAGCTAGAGGTAGAAAGGATAGCCTGTGGACGAGCCTAACTCTAAAATAATGGCAAACGTCATCTCTAAGTGCCACGCTGCTTGGAGCTTTGGTTGTTAGTTAGAGTCACAGAAGCTGTCATTATCCCCTGCCGTGACAGGCAGATAGCGTCTCCTTGTTTTTATTTCCTCCTCGAGAAGGGCAACAACCTAGTAGGGGCCCACACTTTGTGTTTGCGGAAGAAAATCAATTCGTGTTTGTTTACTTGAAATACGTTTTTTTTTTTAAGTTAATTATTTTTTAATGTTTGGTATTATAATAAAAAATAAATTGAAAAATATTTTTTAATGTTTTGTTATGTTATGAAAAATAAGCTGGAAAATAATTTATTAATTTTTTATTTTTTTAAGTTTATTAAAATAATAAGAAACAAATTTTATAAATTAAAAAGTTGAATGAGAATGAAATTGAAAAAAAATTATTTTATAAATTATTTTAAATAAAATAAATAATAATTAAGATAATAGAGATAAAAAATAAAAAATAAAAAAATGAAAGATGAAGTAATTAAAATAATAATAATTAACATTTCATAAATTATTTCAAATAAAATAAGTAACAATAAAAAAAATAAGGACCAAATTTGATAGATAAAAAAATTTAATTAAAAAATGATAAGGTAAAAGCAAATAAAAATTATAAAAATAAGGACCAAACTTAATATAAAAATTAAATTCTAAGGGATGAAATTGAAAAACAAATATTCAAAACAAAATATATGTAGCAATCAAAAGTTTGATGGTCAAATTTGATATAATCAGCATATAATATGACATTTCTAAATTTTTCATAATTTTCGGAAAGTGTTTTCCGTCCAAAAATAAAAGGAAAACACTTTCCTGAAAATCAAGTCAAATTTTCCTTTGACCGGAAAGTGTTTTTCATTGACCAACTTTTCTAATGGCAAACAAACACATGAAAATTTGGAAAGTGGTTTTCCAAAAATCACTTTCCGAGAAACAAACGCACCCTAACTTGCCTAATCTCCTTTTCTTTTCTCAGGCTAATTTCGAATACTTTTTTTCCTGATAAAAAATTACTGTTGCAAAACCCGACTCGCCCAGCTGGTTAATCCAATACCTGCTGATCTAGGTACTGCCCCGGTTTGGATTGAAAAGAAAAAAAAAATCAATTTACATAGTTAAAAATCTAGGTTCATCAATTAACCCAATCATTCTAGATCTAAGCCATTTAAGACTCAACTCATAGCCCATTATTTTTTTTTAATTTTATTTGTTTAAAAGATATCTTTTTTTTTTAATAGTAGATCCCCTCCTCAGATCCGATAGATGTGATTTAATTTTAATTTTAATTTTAATTTTAATTTTAATGTGATTTAATTTTAACATTGTAAAACAGAAAAAGAAAAAAACCATTGAAAAGAGATTATATCTTTGTCCTGTTCAAATCAAACATATCCGGAAGAACATCCATGAAAACCATGCTTGAATCTCTTTCTAGTTGAGTTTTTTTCTTTGAATTTGAATCCAAGATGGTCTACTCAAACAATCAAGGGCAATAACTTGCCCAATTTGAGCTCCATGCATGCCCTTTACTTGTTCGGAGCCATCGCATGCAAGGAAGGGGGTGGTGTGGTGTGGTGTGGTGTGGTGTGTATTGGGATTTGACCGTTCATAATTGAAGAACGTGTTGGAAGTTCTATCCTTTAGTTCCGAGATGAAGAACAGGATAGATATAGAGATTCTCTTAACGTAAGGAACTTGTACAAGGTTTGAGGTGTTGAACATGTTTTCAATTTGGACTCTTATTTTACTAGAAAAATAAAATAAAATAAAAAAAGAGGTCAAGTTTTCCTACTGCCCGACAAACCAGAACCATTGATAGCCATTTTTGTTTTATTTATTGGTTCACGAAATCCCAATGCATTTTAATTTTAGTAACTGGTTTTAAGACAGCCAACCATGTGGGTTTGGACTAATAATTAAGGAATCAATTTCATTATATTGGGCAAACATAAACTTTTTTTTTTTTTATCTAGATAGATAGGTTTGTGAAAATATGAGCTCTGAGCAGTTATATAGGGATTTATCTCAAACAGACTATGTGTTGATGAGAAAAGTCTAAATCTAAAAAAATATTTGGTCTCGCTAGATCGGAATAATAATTTAAAATAACAATAACAAGAGATCTGATTAAGGTTTTCTCTAAGTAATTCTACAAGTAGTCTTTTCTATAGAAAACTATTGTATAGCTTATCGGACCGTGTGATCTTTTAGAATTAGAAATTAGATCTGAATGCTAATGTTTGGGTCAATTTTATTATTTTTCTTGTATATTCTCGGATTCATTGTTGCTTTTTGAATTTGTTGTTAATTTTCCTTATATGTTGGTATTCTAATTTTATTTTCGAGTCGATATTGGTTTTTTCTATTCTATAAAAGAGATTGTAAATCTCTCTAGGAGAGACATGCATGATTAGCTTAATATTTCAGAAATGAATTAAAATTTTCAGAGTTATTTGTATTTTTTACCCTTATTCTGCATG
>Ga0325414_1004180_pt1 | contig 15081 bp, 15 predicted proteins | sample PopdelMetagenome_8_FD_206183 | JGI IMG/M metagenome (GOLD analysis project Ga0325414, IMG submission 206183) | Populus deltoides microbial communities from Bellville, Georgia, United States - Leaf-PdKOR-R3 | ecosystem: Host-associated > Plants > Phyllosphere > Phylloplane/Leaf | place: USA...
TGTAACCACTTGTAGATTCTTGATCATCGGGACGAGAAATCTTGAATCTGAGATGGCGGGGAACTTGAAGAGGACAGCAAACCATAAGAAAGAGTGTTTGACATATCGCGACAGGCGTTTTACAGCTTTCCACTGAATGTTAGTTGGTGCTTGAAGAAAGTGACACAGTTTGTACACTGAGAAGGCAATATCTGGTCTGGTTAAAGTGGCATACTGCAAAGCACCCATAATTCTCCCTCCTATATTAACGACGAACGTTGCTCCTTGGACAATGGAGGATAAGAGACCATTGGAGTGGGCATGAGCTGCTGCATTCTGCCTGTCAACTATCTTTGTTGAGAAAGCAAAACACCCTCGGAATTGTGCTGCACTTCTATGCCAAGAAAATAGTGAAGAGAGCCCAAATCTCTGATAGCAAATCCTTTGTCAACAGCCTGAATAACAACAGTGACTGCCTGCTTATCATTGCCGGTGGTTAAGAAATCATGAAACACAGATCAGCATGAAAATCCTCACAGATTTGTGCTGATAAATGAACAAAGAGGTACCCACAGAAACCAATGCTGTCAAGAAACTGATTTTTTGTTGAAACCAAACTCGAAATCAAGCCCGATCTTTTACACATCTTCATTGATTGTGCCGTTCAGAAAAAGACATTAGAGACATCTAATTGTTGCAAGCACCAACCATGGGAGACTGCAAGAGCAAGAATAGTTCGTATAGTTGTAGATTTGTAGATGTAATGACAGGATTAAATGTTTCAGTAAAATCAACGCCATGATGCTGCGTAAAATTCCTGGCCACTAACCTTGCTTTGCACCTCTATACACTACCGTCTGCAAGTCTCTTGGTGCGATAAAACCCACCTGTTACCAATCACATTGGCTGCAGCAGGTTTAGGGACGAAAGGCCATGTCTTATTAGCAACCAATGCCTTCTATTCCTCCTCTATTGCTGGACTTTTGTTAGCTTGATTAAAAGTCCAGGGTTCAAGAGAGCTGGTGATTGTTAGTTTGGACTGTGACAGCAGCAACCGGTGATTGTTAGTTATGGTGGCATCATCTACTTCTTGAGAATGATCAATCCCTGGAGCTGAACCCCTTTTCAGTTAAATGGCGAGATCTGAAAATGAGGCAGAACAGGGATTCTATCACATAGCCTTCTGTGCTTTGTATTCTTAAGAGTTTTCATTGCTGCAAGTACTAGAATTCATAAAAAGAAACCACTACAAACCTACAAGAATTAGATCTAGGAAATAAACAGGTACAGTTTACATTGCTGCAAGGACTAGAATTCATAAGAAGAGTAATTTTTGGCGAGATTTGCTTGGAGAATCAAATCTGTGATTTTGTGATGGAATCTAATCATTTTCACCTACTTAATTACTCTTTTACTTATAAGTTCTCAATAGATTAAACTTAGTTGGTAACTCAAAATTTACATTTTCCCTCTTAAAAGTACTCTTCGACTGCCCTCCAAACTCCTCCTCTATGGACACCCCCTCCCTTTCACTTCTTCCTCGCCCTTTTACTTCTTTCTTTCTTTAAACAATTCCAGTAGTAAACTGTTAAGGTCTCCCTTGACAAAACAAAGAAACTTTAAGAAGCGTAGAAAGAAGAAAAGAAATAAGAGAGAATGAGAAGAAGAAGAAGAAGAAGAGAGAGAGAGAGTGAATGCAATTCTGCATCAACTGTAATCTCTTCATGCCTCCCCTCCCACCTTTCCAATACAACTGCTATGTATAGCAGTAACTAACTAACTAACTAACTGTTCCGACTAACCGTACAACTCCCTAACTAATTCTGTAACTAACAACCAACTGAATTCCGCGTATGCATTATTATTTAGCACAGGTGTTTATTAGCTAATACTAATGCTGCAGTTACTTGTATTCCATTGTTGAGCCTTCAAGCTGCAAGTGCCTCTCGTCCAAGCTAACCTGTAGATCATGCCATGCTGATTCTTCTGCACGTAACATAAACATGTACTCCTCACCATCAGAAAGGAGCAAAGAGATGTGCACTGAGATCTTAGGGACTGAAAGCACTGAAAGCTGGAGTAAAGAGGGTGAAAGCCACAATGTCAGTCGTGAGCGTAAGGAGAGACTGTCTAAAAATAGAGGTAATCCGTCTGCAGCATACAAAAATCATTCCTCACCAAGTGCTGGTCGCTTCCCTCCTCTGCTGGGGTCAATCAGCTGCCCCTGTAGTATCCGCCTGATTCCTCACCGACAAGGTGGGAGGCTAATTTTGGAAGCAGTTCCTTGCCTTCCTCATGTTCAAGCAGAGAAAAACGATGGCGGGCTAGCTTTGGAAGCGGTTCCTTCTTTTCCTTCTATCCAAGCCCAGAAAAACGATGGCCGGCTTCGACTATATATGTCGCGCTCTTCCTCAAATAACAACTATGACAATGAAGAGCAAGAAGCATGTGACGAAGAGAAAGTTGACTAGAATAGGTACTAGGTAGCTGTGAGAGGGTACTGGCAAGTATTAAGTAATGAAGAAGAAGATCTGTTGTCCAGTAGTTCAATCAGGATTGAAAGTGTTCCTAAAACATGTGTGCTAATGGCAGGTAATAAGTAGTTTAATACTTTTTCTGCTCCTTTCAAGGTTCCAGCAGTTGCTATTCATGAATTTTGACATATTCTGTCAACAACTGATAGGAAGTGTGTTTTGTGGAATTTTTCTGACTATGTTTTTCTCATTCCATTTTGGGTTCTGAAATTGGAAATCTACACAACAAGGCTGAAAAGTAGACAGGTTAATTACAATGCGTAAGAGTTTAAAGTTGTTAGAAAAATAGAACCTTTAAAATATGCAGGAACTGATGAACTAGCATTTGATAAGAAGCTGCACGCACTTATTTTAGAGCATTTCACAGTAAATAGCCTGGTCAAGATTTGTGCTGGAGTCTATCGTCTAAGTTGAGTAAATTTTATGTTCCATGGACTAGATTAAACTTCTCTGAATCAGAATTGCTTACGAGGACAAAATTTTCCCGGCAAAGGATGTTTATTGTTTGGGAGATCTGAGAGATGATGGGAATGTAGAGAACCTACCAAGGCTCAAGATTCTAAGCATCTACATCCCGAATCATTGTGTAGCTGTTGACACTAAATGGATTCTTGCTGGTGGATTAGGGTATACAGATCCATAACGTGGGTTCTCATGTGGAGATCCGATGTGGTGACATTTTTCCAATGGAGGGCATGAAACCCTAGGAATTGCTTAGAGCTCATCGATGCGGACTTGGCTACCCTAACTGTTTTCAAATCAGTGGCAGCATTACTATTTTGTTAACTTAATTACTGTAAATATAGGGCAGAGATGCATCTGCTGGCCTAGCACTCAGTACTTCAAATCATGAAAAATTCTATCCTGTAGGAGGATGTTGTCATATCTGGAGAGACTCTTGAAACTGTTTATCCTTTTAGAACGATGGTCTTCAACAATAGGACATCTGAACATCTGACAGCAGTGGTAGAAAATAGTTTCCACGTAAATTTTACGACACTTGTGAATTACAAGTTAATCCATAAGACTACAAGTCGTAAGCTAACTCATTCTCGTAGAGACAAATTATCATCCATAAGACTACAAGTCGTAAGCTTAACACAACAGCACGTTAATTATAAAAAAAAAAACCAGCCTGCAACTGCAAGGCGCAAGCACACTGCCTTTGGCTCCGGACCGCACTGACCCTTACCTCCCTCACCCACACAAAATTGAAGAAGAAGAAGAAACGTTTATGGGGCCACCAGGCAAGAATGTCCGTACAATCTCACAAGAAGCTTTTGATGAACTAGTAAAAGAGAACATAGAAGATCTAGGTTTAGACCCCACTGAAGCCCTTGAAGATGCAATCCAAACTCTTACTCTTCAAGGCGTTGATCTCTCAGGTAACAACTCGATCAAGAACCCCATTTTCTCATTTCCCTTTTTATCCCTTGGAAGAACAAATATTAACAAAATCACGGGTTTGTTGCAGGTATTGTGACTTGTGTACCAGGAGAGGGGAACGTGAGGGAGAATCCAGTGATTAACTGTTTGGAGAGATTGAAGGAACTGGGATTTGATGATGATGATTTGGATGAAATGGTTGGGTTGCTTGATGAGTTGGTTGGATTGTTTACTGGTGTTGAAGGATCTGGGAATGTTGCCATTGGTGTTAGAAATGGTGGGCTGGAGTTGGTCTGTTCTATCTGTTCTATTTGTTCTAACATTCCTATTGTGTCTGAGAAAGTTCTCGTTTCTGCTTTGAAAACGTTGGCATTGTTAATTCATGGTATGTGCTTTTATCTGTACAGGATGATGCTTTTTGTTCTTTTAGATGGTTGGTTTATGGATTTAAAATTTGGAGTGTGAATTTATGAGAAAATATTTTTTTCCGAAAGGGAATTTTGTTTTGTTTATATTTCTGCTAAATATTTTTAGTTTCATTGGATCTTCAATGTTTACTTTCAGAGGAAAAAGATCATGACTTGATCCTATATTTATTTGTTATTGGTGGGTTTTTCTAATGTTTGTGTCCTTGTAATTTGCAGATGTTCAAAGTACTGAAATGTTTCGGTCTAGTGATGGACCGAAGATGGTGGTTGGCATTTTAAAGGATGGAAGTGAAAGTTTAGAAGTATTGAATACTGGGTTTGCTGTTGTTGCTGCGGCAGCAACTGGCAATGAGGTTGTGAAAGAGTTGTTGATTGAATTGAAAATTGAAGAGCTTATTTTGGAAGTACTGAATAAACAGAGTAAAGGCATCATCCAAGGTTTATATGATTCTATACGTGTTCTCTTGACGCCTGATGATAATCGTGTTGTGGCATCCCAAGTGAGTAAATATTTCATCACAAATGTACAAATCTCAGTTTAATCAATCAACTTGCATGTGCGTTGTGAGGATGGGCACTAAGGTTGTGTTGTCAGCAATGCATGGTATCGCATCCAAATATTTATGTACATGTTGATGGAAAATGTCTTTACCAAAGCAACTGACATGCATTAAACTCCAGGTTTATGGTTATGCACGAAGATTTGCCAAAATTGGTATTGCAAGAGCTCTTGTAGAATCACTACGGTCAGGGCTTACCTCACCCAGTTTAGTTTCAGCAAGTATCGCTTTAAAGGCTGTTGCTGTTAATGTAAGCTCACTTGCATCTGATGTGATGTCAAAACCCTGTTGCCTTAATCATTTGATTTTTGCGGTTTAAATGTATTGCAGTTGTGATTATATTGTGCTTGAACTTAAGTTGTCGGAAAATCACCTTTTATTCGTGCACCACATGCCCATCATGTTTGGGTTACATGAATCTATTTCGTCCACTCTATCTGTCTAGCCATACTCTCTATTAGATGTTCAGGAACTTCCTACATTGTAGAGTCTTGGACGCAAGAGTACTATGATGTTGCATGCTGGATATGAAATAAGGTCTTTCTTTGTTCAAGTCTGAGTTTTTTCTTCCTCATTTTCTTCTGATTTGCAGGATGAAATATGTAAATCCATTGCTGAAAGTGGTGGCATTGATGTCATTTTCAAATGTATTGATGACAGTGGTGAACATGGCAACAAAATTGTAGCTAGAGCTTGCTGTTCTTTGTTATCCAAGGTACAAGGAGATTCTGGCTCATAGTTTATGGTTTTGGATTTTTTTACAGAATTTTATTTGATTAGTTGGCAGGAAGTGATTCAAATAAAAGTGCAATTGTAGAGAAGGAGGGTATGAATAAGTTAATCCAACTCGCAGCCAGATTTTCTGATGACCCTTCTGTTCTGCAAGAGGTAAAAAGTGATTTTGTATACTATTGAATGTGCATAACCATTAATCCAGAAATAGAATATTTTTCTGTTCACATGGAAGGTTTGATTCATTTCAAGTTTCAAGAAATGCTCACTGCAAGCTGCATTTCAAGGATTGACACCTTGAAATTTTACATGCCATTGTGGTTATGGTAAGGTTATTTGCATTTATGAGCTGTCTTGCTTTCTTTAATTAAATTTCCACCATTTTCAGGTCATGTCCATCTTTACGGTGCTCTGTTTAAGATCTCCAGATAATGCAGCCCGTGCTATGGAAGCTGGAGCTGGAGACCTTGCCATCCAAGCCATGGAGAAGTTTTCTAATGTGCAACAATTACAGAGGAGTTCCTGTCTAATGATCCGTAATCTTGTTGCGAGGAACCCAGAGAACAGGCAAGTCTTTTTCTCCACACTTTCTTTGTCTCGTGGCACATCATCAGGCAGGCTTTAATTTCCTTTTCTTCTTTCATGCTGCTTCTCTGGCATAGCCCCAAATGTAGGACTGCTATACTAAATTGTGGCACCGTCTCACATTTGATTAAGTTTTTGCCACTTTACAGAACTCTTCTTCTTAGTCATGGCATCGAGAAAATTATAAGAAGGGCAAAGGTAAACCACGAAACCTGCAAGGATGCTGCCACTGATGCTTTGAGGGACTTGGGCCTTGATAACTACAATTCATAGCTCAAGCTCATAAAACTAATGACTTGATACATATTGGATTATGTGGCCCCTACTTTATTTTGTTTGGGTCACCATATTGCTTGCCACTGCGTTTGCCAAGCTTTTTGCTAAAATACATTCAGATCTAGTGTGATGAAGCTCCACCATTTCTAAGGTTAAATTTTCGTGTGGTGTGCTTGTGAAACAAAATACCGAGTTTCCTCCTTGTCTTTCGCCCCCCTCTCCAAAAGCTGTTTATATAACCCATTTCAGATAGTTGAGTTTCTTTGATTTGTTTGCAAGCGAATTGCTGACTATTTGTTTTGGTCTCCAAAACCTTGTGATTTGATTAACTCAAAATTCAAATGGTGATTCGTTTACAAGCTGACTGCTTGCAATGTCACCATTAACTGCTATCCCAACTTGTAATGGAGAATAAATCAGGCTTGGTTTGGACTGTAACAATAGTAACTGGTGACTGTTAATTATGGTCGGCATCATCTGAGCTGAACCCTGCTTCAGTTATATGGTCAAATCTGAAAATGAGGCGGAACCGGAATTCTATTACATGAAGTTCTTACTGCTGTAAGGTCTAGAATTCAGAAAAAGATGCCACTACAAACCTTAGAAAATATTGGGGAAAAAGAAAATTACAGTTCAAATTATAGTGGAAATCAACAACAACCCAACATTTAAACAGAAGTTCAAAGAACTCACTCTTTCACTGTACACTGGGAAATTATTAATTAACCCCAACAATTTAAACTTTATAACCTGCTTTAAAGGGTAATATAACATGCTTTAAAGGATAATATGATATTTTTTATAGGACACATTTCTTACTACAAGATTGGAAAAATTCTGTTGACTTTTTGTCTGCAAAATGTAGCGTCTAAAATACCCTAAAAGTTGAATTTTCTTAACTGTTAAGGTAGGGATATATTCGGTTTTTTCTCTTTCCTGGCACAACGTAATTACTAAAGTACATTTTAAATAAATAAAAAATCTATAGCTAAGATTGATGGGGTTTTTAGTTATTTTATTATGGTTTTTTTTTTTATTAATATCATGTGAGGTCAAGAGCACTTAGATATTTGCATTAATTAATTTTTTTTAATAAATATTGGCATGTGCAGTCCACGCGCTCATGCGTCAATATATGAGAAATGCTTGCATCTTTTATGTGACGTGTGCGGTGTTTCTCAGCTACCACAAAAAAATATTAACAACAGTCACTTTCAAAAGACAAAGTTGAGGCGTATCCACTAGGGCGACACGTAAAATCTATATCATGGCGGTTTAAGCGGCGGTTAGTTTTTTCTCCCTCTTTTTTCTCTCTCTCTTCCCCTTGGAAAAACTTCTGGTCCAGCAAAATTAAGAGTAGTCCTTCGTTTTCTTCTTATTTGAATTATGACTTTCGTTATTTTGATTACTTTTTATTTGTTTTGAAGTTTTTTTTAGTTTTTTAGTTTTTTTTTGTATTTATATCAAATTTAATATTTATTTTTTTGATTGTTATTTTAAAAAATATATGTTTTCAATCTTATTCCTAATCATTTGATTTTTATTTGAGATTTGACCCTTACTTTTTTAATTGTTTTTTTTCCTCTTGGTTCCTTTCTTAAAATTAATTTTTTTTAATTTCATCATTTAATATTTAATTTATTTAAAATTGGGTTGCGCTAATTTTAATTTGCAATGATTCTAGTCTCATGGCCCAAGTCATATGTATGAAATTTTAATCCAGATCAATGTCAATTTTTTTTATGTATTTTTTTTCTGTCGATTTAATTTTTCAATTTCATCATTTAACATTGAGTTTATTAAAGATTAAATATTTTTATTTTTTTTGCTTTACTTTCTATAACAATATTCCTATCTCATAATTCAGGTATTTACTATACTAGCTTGAATTGACTTGAGTTTTTACATCATTTTATTATTTATCAAACTTGCTTTTAATTGCTTTTTTCAATCATTTTTTATAACAAGTTTGTCATACCAAACTCTGATGGAAACAAGATCTTTTTTTTTTTTTTTTAATTTCTCTTCGTCCACAAACTATTCAGCAAGAGCGAAGATATAAGCAGTGTCCGCAATCATAATTTTAAATAGTGGATACAGTCATGAATCTCGATACGTGGCTTAGCTTCTAGCCCACATAAAATAATTAAAATGTTTTTATGAAAAATGAAAAAAAGATATTACATGTACGGTCAATAATGGCCGTTACCGTTGATAACGGAGTTATAATAGTTAGTGGTGTGATTCATCAATAACGGTGCTATAATAGGGTACACGATTTCGTTAAATAATGGACCTTATTTCAATATATAATCACATTAATGCAGCAATAAGCTCACATGATGCTGCAAGCTGCAGCGTTATCATCGCTGAAAGCATGATAGATGGAGTTGCCTGCTGGCACATCTTTTTGCCCACCGTAAACAGCATGAAGATTTGACAAGGGAATTTGTGGCCGAGGTGGTGGAGGGGGGAGTGTTTGCTGCAGCGGCAACCTGGCATGAATCGGAGCAGGAGGAGGGAGTGCTGGCTGAAGTGGCAACGTGACATAAATGGGTGGCCGATGGCCGTGATAACCGTATGGTCTCCCCGTGTAATTGTATGGCGCCATTGGAGTTGGATACCGAGGTGGCCACGCATGGTAACCAGCACCATAAAATCTTGGATCATCACTTCTCTGCCCATACCAAGCAGGAGGTGCTGTATTACTTCCCATTCCATAGCCATAGTATGGCTGAGAAGGCAAAGAGATCGCCTCATGATCTTGCACCATAGTTACAGGTTTGTCATCATCCTTAGACACCTTACAGCAACAACAATTCTCCTCATCACGAATGTTATGCTCTTTCTGCATGTTCCTAATGAACTGATCAAGTGTCTTTTTGGCTTGTATGGGATCCTTTTCATATGCCAATACCTCTGCCTTCTTCCCTGTCTTTGTTATGGCCTTTTGGAGTGTTGAAGGATCTACCAAGCCAGAAACCATTACCAATCCCTTTTTTGTGTTAATGTCGACGAAATTAACTCCTAAGCAACAAAATAATAAACGAAATCAGAAATCTCATCAATTCTTGTTATATAAACAGGGCATAGCCTGATGCAAAGTGGATACTATTTTTACCGTTTATTTTTTGCAACCTTTTCTTCACTTTTGTAGAACACTTGGAACAACAGCAGACATCCACTCTCAAAATACAAGCCTGCAAGAGAGAGAGAGAGAGAGAGAGAGAGAGAGAGAGAGAGAGAGGAAAAAACCTGTAAAGCTCAAGTGTTGAATACTGAACGTTAATTGGGAGAGTGAAGATGTAGAAAAATTACCGAAAGAGGCGCAAGGTTTTCTGCCATCGAAACTTCTAAAGAAGAGAGCAGTCTTTTCTTCTCCTCATCTCTTCTATTCTTCAAGAAGATGAAAAGATGAATGATGCCTTTAGGTGATATTATAAAGATAATATAAGATTCTGTTCTTCTCCCATTAATACTCATAACAGAATTATCATAGTTATTTTCTGGACTACATTCCAGCCTTCAAATTCTCGGCTAATATTCTCACTTGATACCCTTTCCTTTTTAGTCTATTTCTTGTATGGTAATTTTCTACTCAAATGGTCCATACAAATATAGATTGATACAGACATTGATTCCATAATATTTTTTCATCCATTTCTGTAAACTACAAGGAAAGAGAGAGATTTCGCACCCAGGAGTCTAGGGCTAAGTCTCTCTCTAATATTATCTTCCTAAAACGTAGATACTTGAAATATTTTATGCTCACTTCTTCCCCTTTACGAGCTAACATCTTTATTTTTCTTTCATCTGTATCCTTTGATTGAGGGGCAAGTTCGCGATTCTGCGATCCTCAAAATATTTTGGGCTCTAGTCTGATTAGCAATAATTATATATGGCCTTCAGAGTGAAAAGGTCTAAAGAATGTCTTCGGACAAGTATTGGGCCGATGATCTATCTGGTCAGTGCAGTTTTCATGAACCGACCACCAAGTTGCCCTTCGTTTTGGAACGGGAACAATGCCCACTTCTCTTCATAAGAGATTTTCCAGCTCGTTCTTTAGCTCATAGCTAGCAATCTTCAAGGACCTAGTTTAAAATGGGGCGAGCTTGAACGCTGAACCCAGTAAATCTGACCAGGGAGGCAAGCGTTGGCTACAGTAGTTGATATACCGAGTTCAGGATCGAAACAAAGAAAAATGAGGCGGAGCGAAAGGGCATGGAAAGAGGTCTGTTCCAAAAAAGATCCATACAACATGACAAGATTTTATGTCCATCAGAGAGTAAATCGTTATTTTTAAATGGCTCTTACGTTTCAAAAATTTCCATGGAAACTGTAATAAGAAATGGTTCGAGCCTCAAACTTGTACAGTTGCCTTTAATGAAGGCTCCTTTGTTCCCTGACAAAACCTGAAAAGCTTTTGTAACTCAAGGAATTCACATCCTGTTTTTCAAAATATTCTCAGTTTGCAATGGCCGATGATCAAATGACAAGAGTTTCCAAAAGGTAATCCGCATACCAATTGGCTAGGGTTCTACAGCAGTGCTATTTGAAGTTTCGAACATCTTCTCATATCGCCTTCTCTCCTGATCACGTCTCTCGTTAACCTGCAAGACATTAATTGTTTAGCACCCTGTTGACTACAGCCATTTATTATCACAAAATGTTACAGATTCTGTCAATTGTACCGACCTTCTTCCTAGCAGCATTAAGCTCCCGTTTTATTCCAGCTGAAAAGCATTAGAAACCAAAGCTGTCAGCAAATCTCAACAGATTATTTGTAAAATAGCAGGTCCAAGACTCCTAAAATTTATTCAAGTGAATAAATTTGATTTAATCATGCTTTAACATAATCACTGGAAGTTGTAGATCTTATCAGAGAGCAAACGTCTGAACAAAAATTCTATCCCCAGAACTATGTGCCATTGGCCCTGTTTCAGATTATCACTAACCATCATTTGGCTCCAACTGCAATGCCTTTTTGAAGCTTTCAGCAGCAGCATCAACATCATTAAGAGCCTTGTATGCCTGACAAACACAAAGGAAAAAAAAAACTATTAGTACGAGAACTGTGAAGGTACCTTCTCAAACAATAAAATTTAAACAAATCAAAGGAAAAAAGCGCGCCACCAAAATATCTAAGCAAATGCTTAACAAAGTTGAAACCAAAACGGAAAAATGAAAAATAAGAGAAGGAAAAGCGACCTACTGCTCTCCCCATTCAGAATGCCTATGCACCACCTTTCAGTGGAATAGAAGCAAATTATTACACACAAGAAAATAACTGGAAGAATTCTAAGCAAGTCTTCCAAATTCCAAATGGATGGTGGGGAGGCAAAAGCAGCTTGCAGGAAGCTATCAGAAGATTCAGAACTACACCTCAGAAAGAACCTTTCTAGAACAGATGGGCTGGCTCGCACCAAACATGTGCAAAAGCTCCCATGATTCTAGAGATTGAAAGCATTCCCAATTGCAGATACTAACCTGTCCCTGGCGAAACAGAGCTTTTGCATTGTTTTCCCAGTCACGTATTGCAAGGTCTGTGTCCACCAGTGCTCCTTTCAGATCCCCCAATTTTAACCTAGATGCCTACACAAAAGATCAAAAGCTTCAGTAGCCAGTGGCAGTAAAAATACCCTGACAATAGTGAGAACAGGAACTTACTGCGCTGTTTGTGAATGTCTGTGACTTTGTCTTCCTCAAAGCTGAACTCTTCTCTGAAAACCAGAAGAAAAATGTTTAAATAAATCACATGCAACTGGGGCACAGGGATCCATTAGCATTGCATTGAGAACATCAAGATAAAAAGTAACTAGGAATTATATGGAGCACAGAGATTGTTCACCTTCGTCAATCCCTTCTTTCTCCCAACAGATATCCAGATAGCGTAAAGCCTTCCGATACTTTCTTAGCGCCATCTTATAGTCTTGTTTCTGCGATCAATAATTAGAAATTGGGACATCAACACAAGCTATAGAAGAAAAGAATAAAGAAAAAGAAAAACGCCCATAGACCATAGAGAATATCAAAGCTTGAAAAAATTGGTTCACCTAAAAGATTCACACCCCAACAAAGCATACTTTTTTTTAACTAGAATTCCTGAAGTTTACTTCTGGGTACTGATGTATGCTTTAACAATAAGTTTCACCAATGTGCCTTTGGAGCAACAAGAACATCAGCCAAACATGAGAACCATTACCTTGAAATGTTCATTTCCAAAAGCCTTAATAGAATCTACAGCATTCATCCACCATGAAAGTTCACTAGGACTCTCATAAAGGTCAGCTGGCCAATCAGGATAAGCATCACCATCCTTGAAGAAATTACATGTCCCGTCATCTGCACCCTCAGGAATTTCTCCACAATCGACGATCATAACATCAGAAGTGGGACACTCAGCATCACCAGTTGTAACATGCTCCATAGAACGAACAACTCCAATTCCTTTAACAACCTTCCCAAATACAACATGTTTTCCATCCAAATGAGAGGCGCGAGTTGTCGAGATAAAGAACTGCGAACCATTTGTGTTTGGACCAGCATTTGCCATAGATAACATTCCCTTCCTTTCATGTTTCAGTTCGAAATTCTCATCCTCGAATTTCAAGCCATAAATAGATTCCCCTCCAGTGCCATCTCCTGCAGAGATATCTCCTCCTTGAACCATAAAACCTTTGATAACACGATGAAAACGACATCCCTGATATCCAAAAAAACACATAAAATCAACTAAAAAAAGCTTAAAATTTCCTTCTCATCAGCCTTTATAGCCAAAGCTGTGCACAAAAGAAATTCTGTCAAATGCAACGAGCAGTCAATGAAATTCAAGCCTATAGATTGCCTAGAAATATTGGTCCAGAAAAATGAATAAAAATGATAAGATATCAATACCAAAGCACAGATACTTTATTTATCACCAAAGAACGAAACACCCTCAACCTGAAGCTAAATAACAATAAGAAAAGCGAGTAGAGACTGCCTGTGATGCCTTTTCCAGTGGTCCAAAACCAGAACCATTATTGCTGCAGATATCTCAAAATACTGTTAAAGAATCATTCTTTAGAATCAAGAAAATTCACGACTGCTACTCTAAATAATCAAGGACATCACTGACTTTTCATCATGAACTGAAAACCTGATTTCTACCCAGAAAAGCGTTTTCCTTCTCAAGTATCTCTGACAAAAGCCCGAAAAGGTTTCGTTTTTAAAACTTAGCATCGACAACCAAAAGTACAAAAGCGAAACAATCACCACAGTCAAATACCATAACACTAACAATATCAAAAATCAAAAGACTTTAGTACCCTCAAAATTCCCAAAAGTCCGTCATTAACCAAAAAAACCAACTTGAACCCACAAACACATGAATACACACACAGAAAATTGCTAAACAGGTACTTAAAAGACCTTGTAGTGAAGAGGGACACCGGTGTTAGGTCCAATGCCTTTCTCACCAGTGCAGAGGGCTCTAAAATTCTCAGCAGTTTTAGGAACGACATCGTTGCAGAGCTCTACTACTATCCTTCCTTCTAACTCCCCTCCGATGCTTATGTCTAAAAAACACCTTGGCCTGCCCATCTCTCCCTTCCTCTCTTTCTCTCTCTGCTAAATATGTAAAAGGAAGGGTTTGGGATTCTAAAGGGTTCTTCGCATAAAAGGAAGAAATGGTAAACCCCTGGATTGGTCCCCTTGAATACAGTAAGCACTACTACTTCATTTCACTTCTCGCAATAAATGGAAATGGGAGTAAAACTAAAGCAAAAAAGAAAAAAAAAACTTGGGTTGCATTTTCAAACGCCTCTCTCACCCCATGTTTTGAGGGGCAACATCGTGTACAGATTTATTAATAATAATGCGAGCCCTGTGGCCTATGTCTATGGCTATAGATAAATACGGTGTACTGTTGGGTTTCTTGGATGTCCCTGTTTTTTTGTGTATTTATATCTTGATCCTTTGATTTTTTTAATAGTATAATATATATCCACCGGAATCACGAATTCCCCAATTCTCTTCTCTATATCAATGTCAAGAGGTGCATAAATTCCTATTTTTCATGTTCGTCGATGTTAAGAAAAAAAAGTGTCATTTTTTAATGTTCAGACAAGTAAGGGACATCAGTCTCAGCAGTGCAAGAAGAAGTACAGAGACAGTAAAATGGAAGGAGTACATGGCCACATGGGATCTCACTGTACGATGTCTGTAAATACATATATGGGTGCGAAAGATTCGCGGCAATTATTGGTTAATCAGCCCCATGGGGACTCGGGGAGGTTTTTGTTCTTCTCTTCGTTTCAAGAGGAACCTTTTGGACATGCCAATTTACATAAGAACACTACAACCATACTTTTGACCCATTTTTGTTTCATTTCAGAGGTAAATGAAAAAACTACACGGTCTTCCATGAAACATAAAATAAAACTTTTTTTTTTCTTGAAATGCTGGTATAGAAAGAAGACATGAAAAACATGGTACGTGACCTGTAAACATATTCTATATACAACTCATTAATTTAAGAGTTCAATGAATACATGATCTAACATGGATAAAATTAACAAAATACCTAGCCTAGAGAAGACAACATGTCTAGTTTTATTTCCA